>FTKD01000010.1_pt2 | contig 144940 bp, 120 predicted proteins | sample 1658191 | NCBI WGS metagenome assembly FTKD01 (sample SAMEA3914808, study PRJEB12502) | metagenome | biome: forest; material: soil | place: Canada | collected 2011-08-03 | depth 0.3 m
GCGGGAGAGGGGTGTCTCGTAGGTCACGAGTTCAAAATTCCGATTACAGAAGTAGAGCCGTGTAACGAGCAACTGAGAAAAGCCCTAAACCTCTTTAGCCCGCTCCTCCTCCAACACCCGCAACACCCGCCGCTGCAACTTCCCCGTCGTCGTCATCGGCAACCCCTCCACAAACTCAATCTCCTTGGGATACTCATAAGGCGCCAGCTTCCCCCGCACGTGCGCCTGCAACTGCTTCACCAATTCCACGCGCGCCGCGTCATCCACCCCATACCCCGGTGTCAACAACACAAACGCCTTCACCAGATTGCCGCGCTCGGCATCAGGCTTGGGCACCACCGCCGCATTGGCCACGGCGGGATGCTTCAGCAGGCAATTCTCGATCTCCGCCGGCCCGATGCGGTAACCCGCCGCCTTGAACATATCGTCGGCGCGCCCCTGATACCACAGATAGCCATCCGCATCCACGCTCGCCAGGTCGCCCGTGCGGCACCAGTGGCCCGTGTATTTATCCTGCGTCGCCTGCGGCTTGCGCCAATAGCCGAGGAAGAAAATCGGATCAGGCACGCCATGCCGGTCGGTGCGATGCAGCGCCACTTCGCCGATCTCGCCCGGCGCCAATTCACGTCCTTCATCATCAATCACCGCCACGCGGTGCCCAGGGTAAGGCCGCCCCATGCTGCCCGGCCGCGCGGGCCACATTAGGGCGCTATTGCCGACGATATAATTCATCTCGGTCTGGCCGAACATCTCGTTGACCGTCACGCCCAGCGCCTCGCGGCACCAGTGGAACACCGCATCGCCCACCGCCTCACCCGCGCTCATGATGGCGCGCAGCTTGAGCTGGTGCGTGGCGTGCGGCGCGGCCTTCATCATCATCTTCAAGGCCGTGGGGAACAGGAAGGTGTTGGTGACGCCATATTTCTCCAGCAGGCGAAACGCCGTCTCTGCGGTGAAGCGCCCGCGATAGCCGACGATGGGCTGGCCGAAATACAGCGTCGGCAACAGCGCATCCATCAAGCCGCCGGTCCAGGCCCAGTCCGCGGGCGACCAGAACACGTCGCCCGCCTGGGGAAACCAATTCTGCGACGCGACGAAGCCGGTCAGGTTGCCGATCAGCGCGCGCTGCGGCAATAGCGCACCCTTTGGCGAACCGGTGGTGCCGCTGGTATAGATCAGGATCGCCGCATCGTCGGCATGCGTCACGCAAGGCGTGAAATCCTCGCGCATGTCTGCAAGCGATGCGTCCCAATCCAGCGCATGCGGTGCCGAACATTGCACCGCAATCACATGGCGCAAGGCCGGGCAGTGCGCGCGGATCTCGTCCAAGGCCGGCAGCGCTGCCGCATCGACGATGGCGGCGACGGCCTCGCTATCCTGCAAGCGGTATGCCAGCGCATCAGGCCCGAACAAAATCGACATCGGCATCGCCACCATGGCCGACTGCTGGCAGGCGACATGCGCGACGGCGGTTTCAACACGCTGCGGCAGCACGATCGCAATGCGCTCGCCGCGCGCGATGCCGAGGTGGGCAAACAGATTCGACAGCCGGTTGGCCTGCGCCTGCAATTGGGCGTAGGTCAGTTGCCGTTCGCGCCCGTCTTCGTCCTCGCAAAACAGCGCCACGCGCCCGGCATCGTCGGCCCAGCGGCGACAGCACACATCCGCGATATTGAATTGCTCCGGCACGTGCCAGCGGAATTGTTCGTGCAGGGTTGAATAGCGGTCGGCTACGTCGTGCAGCATGCATGTCTCCGTGTTAGTCTGTAGAACTCACGAATCGGGTTCCACCATGAAACCTTCTCGCTCAGAATTTATCACGGTTCGCGGATTGCGATATCACCTGCGCCATTGGGGCGAGGAGGGCGCGCCGCTCCTGGTGATGCTGCACGGCTGGATGGACGTCTCGGCCTCGTTCCAGTTCGCAGTCGATCATCTCAAGAATGATTGGCACGTCGTCGCACCCGACTGGCGCGGCTTCGGCCTGTCGCAAAACGGCGGCGCCGACACCTACTACTTCGCCGATTACGTCGGCGACACGGACGCCATCCTCACCTATTGCTCGCCCGGCGCGCCGGTCAACCTCTTGGGTCACAGCATGGGCGGCAACATTGCCTGCCTCTATGCCGGCATCCGCCCCGAGCGCGTGGCGAAGCTGATCAACCTCGAAGGCTTCGGCATGGGCGCAACGAAGCCTGAACAGGCGCCGCAGCGCTACGCCAAGTGGCTCGGCGAATTGCGCGACCCGCCGCGTTTGATGACTTACGCCGGCGAGCAAGAACTAGCCGCCCGGCTGCAAAAGAACAACCCGCGTCTGACCGACGAGCGCGCCGCCTTCCTCGCGCCGCACTGGGGCCACCAGACCTCGGAAGGCGTATGGGAAATCCGCGGCGACCCGGCGCACAAGGGCGTCAGCCCCATCCTCTACCGCATCGAAGAAGTGCTGGCCTGCTGGCGCGCCATCACGGCGCCCGTGCTGTGGGTCGAAGCGGCACAAACCGAAGTCTGGCGCTTCCTGGGCGGCAAGGAAGACGCCCGCGCCGAAATTGATCGGCGCATGCAGCACTTTGCCAAGCTTACGGCGAGAGTCGTTCCTGATGCGGGGCATATGCTGCATCATGATCAGCCGGGGGAGTTGGCGAAGTTGATCGAGGAATTTCTTGCATAAGCATCTGTTAGCAACGTCACCGGTCGATCGCTTCGTCGGCGCAATCGTGAGTGCGCTGATGCGGCTGGGATGGGCGACTGCCGATCACCCCTCGCCCGCAGGCGGGAGAGGGGAGGGGGTGAGGGAGGTTGCGATCTGGTTCAGGCAATTTTTAGCATGACGGGTAGTGTTCTTTTTCGTCTTGGCTTCTCTTTGAGATTGCTGTTCTTGCTCGTCGACCCCTCCGCCGGGGGCGGCCCGGCAGCCGCTCACTTTTTTTGCTTCGCCAAAAAAAGATAAGCAAAAAAAGGCGACCGCACAACGCCGCCCCTTCGGGGTTCCCAAAAAGGCAGGTACCAAAACGGGAAGCACAGGAAACTCGCCTTCGGCTCAGACAACCTGTGCTTCTTTATCCGTTTCGGTACCTGCCTTTTTGGCGTCGTCGAAAGCGGAACCGCATCCGGCGCTACCGGAGCATGCCTCGCTTCGCTTGTCGGTGCGCTAACCGTAGCAATTTACTTTGTGGTTCCCGCCTACGTGGGAACGACGGAGAAAATTCAAGCGCATCAATTCTTGGAGAACCATGCGAGTCAAGATGCGGTAGCGCCGGATGTAGTTCCGCTTTCGACGACGCCAAAAAGATGGGAGCCAAAGCGGATAAAGAAGCGCGGATGTTTGAGCCGAAGGCGAGTTTCCGCGCTTCCCGCTTTGGCTCACGGCTTTTTGGGAACCCCCGAAGGGGGCGGCGGCGTTGCGGTCGCCTTTCTTTGCTTACTTTCTTTGGCGAAGCAAAGAAAGTGAGTAGCTGCCGGGCTACCCCCGGCGAAGGGTTCGACGAGGAAGGACGCAATTTTTTACCGAGAATTTCAAAACGCATTTACGATGCATTGGTGAAGTGCAGATCACTCCCTCTTTATAAGCTGAGCCAAATCACAACGCCCCTCATCGGATCGCCGCCCGCCCCGCCCCTCTCCCGCCTGCGGGCGAGGGGTGCCCGGCAGTCTCTTCGCTAACTCAATAATCCCCCGCGACCAACGCCTAGGCGGCGATCAGCGTACAATACCCCCACAGGCAAGCACCCCGCCTGCCCCCCAGACTCCCACGATGTTGAACGCCGATCTTCACTGCCACTCCCATGTCTCCGACGGTACGCTAGCGCCCGCCGAGGTCGCCGCGCGCGCCAAGGCCAATGGCGTCGAGCTGTGGGCCTTGACTGACCATGACGAAACCGGCGGCATCGCCGAGGCGCGCGCAGCGGCCCAGTCGCTGGCGCTGCCCTACGTCACCGGCGTCGAGATTTCCGTCACCTGGGCCGGCAAGACCATCCACATCGTAGGCTTGCGCATCGATGAAACCGAGGCCGCCCTGCTCAAAGGCCTGGCCAACACCCGCAACGGGCGCGAACCGCGTGCGCGCGACATGGCCGAGCGGCTCGCCGCGCTCGGCATCGCCGACGCCTTCGACGGCGCCATGAAATACGCCGGCAATCCCGATCTCTTGTCGCGCACCCACTTCGCGCGCTACCTCGTCGAAATCGGCCGGGGCGAATCGATCCAGGACGTGTTCAAGAACTACCTCATCGAAGGCAAGCCCGGCTACGTGCCGCACCGCTGGTCGCACCTGAAAGACGCCGTGCGCTGGATTCGCGATGCCGGCGGCACCGCCATCGTCGCGCATCCGGGGCGCTACAAGTTAAGCGATATGGCGTTCGACGAATTCATCAACGAATTCAAGCAAAGCGGCGGCACCGGCATCGAAGTGATCACCGGCAGCCATACCCCCGACCAATACGACACCTACGCCAAGGTGGCGCGCCGCTACGGCCTGCTCGCCTCGCGCGGGTCGGACTTCCACGGGTCCGACGAATCGCGCGTGGACATCGGCACCTTGCCGCCGCTGCCGTCTGATTTGCAGCCGGTGTGGCACGATTGGGTGGTGTAAGCGCTCATGAGTCAGTTTTTCCAGATTCATCCAGATAACCCGCAACTTCGATTGATCAAGCAAAGCGCGCAAATCATCGAGGCAGGCGGCATCGTGGCCCTGCCCACCGATTCCTGCTTCGCCCTGGTCTGCCATCTCGACGACAAGCAAGCGGTGGAACGCCTGCGCCGCATCCGCGGCGTCGACGACAAGCACCACCTGACCCTGTTATGCCGCGATTTGAGCGAGATCGCGCAATACGCCAAGGTCGATAACCGGCAATACCGCCTGTTGAAAGCAGCCACGCCCGGCCCCTTCACCTTCATCCTCGAAGCGACCAAGGAAGTGCCGCGCCGCTTGTCGCATCCCTCGCGCAAGACCATCGGCCTGCGCGTGCCCGAGAACTGCATTGCCCACGCCTTGCTCGAAGAACTGGCCCAGCCGCTGTTGGGCACCACCTTGATCCTGCCCGGCGAACAAGAAGCCATGACCGACGCCGAAGCGATTCGCGCGCGGCTGGAAAAGCTGGTCGACCTCGTCATCGACGGCGGCGCCTGCAGCCTGGAACCCACCACCGTGATCGACCTGACCGAAGACGAACCCGTGCTGGTGCGCCAGGGCAGGGGCGACGTCAGCCAGTTCGGGATGTCTTTTGCGTAAATGGCAAGTAACAAACCGGCGCTGTCCATCGGTGACAATCGCGCTGCGGCCCAAAATTGCCGGGCGCGCCGCCACCCTCTGTTAGAATTCCCGCCATGAATGATATCTACCCCGTGTTGGCGGACACCATCCAGACCATTGCTGTCTTTGCGCTGCCGCTGCTGTTCGGCATCACCCTGCACGTATCGGCCCAATGTTTCCTGGCAAACCGCCTCGGCGACACCACCGCGAAAATGATGGGGCGCCTGAGCCTGAACCCGGCCAAACATATCGATCCGATCGGCACGATTGTCTTGCCCATCATCGGCTACATCGTCCTGCGCCTGACCCACTTCGGTTTGCTGTTCGGCTATGCCAAGCCGCTGCCGATCAATTTTGCCAATCTGCGCAACCCCAAGCGCGACATGCTTTGGATCGCGCTGATCGGCGTCGCCGCGAATTTCGTGATGGCGATCGCCTGGAACCTGCTGCGCATCGGCCTGGCTGTGTCGCATGTCGACGAGCCGTTTTTCAACAAGATGGCCGACGCCGGCGTAGAGGCCAACCTGGTGCTGATCGGCTTCAGCCTGATCCCGCTCCTGCCCTTCGACGGCGGCCGCATCGTCTACAGCCTGCTGCCCGACAAGCAGGCTTACGAATATGCCAAGGTCGAGCGTTACACGATGATTATCCTGCTGGTATTGCTGATTCCGGGATGGTTGTGGAGGTTCTGGGTCATTCCCTGGGTTGCCTTGAGCGATTCTCTGCTGAACCTGGTTTTCTCGCCGCTTAATTACTTTTTCAATTGACCGACTATGTATCCTGACCGCGTTGTTTCCGGAATGCGCCCCACCGGCGCCATGCACCTGGGCCACTACCACGGCGCATTGAAGAACTGGGTGAAGCTGCAGACCGAGTTGCCCTGCCTGTTCTTCGTCGCCGACTGGCATGCGCTCACCACCCACTACGACGACCCCAGCATCATCGAATCGAGCACCTGGGAAATGGTGATCGACTGGCTCGCCGCCGGCATCGACCCCTCGCAAGCCACGCTCTTCATCCAGTCCAAGGTGCCCGAGCATGCCGAGCTGCACCTGCTGCTGTCGATGGCCACGCCGCTGGGCTGGCTCGAGCGCGTGCCGACGTATAAAGACCAGCAAGAGAAACTGGCCGACCGCGATTTGGCCACCTACGGCTTCCTCGGCTACCCGCTGTTGCAGGCGGCCGACGTGCTGATCTATCGCGCCAGCCTGGTGCCGGTCGGCGAAGACCAGGTGCCGCACATCGAGATGATGCGCGAGATCGCGCGCCGCTTCAATCACATCTACGGCAAGGAAAAGGGCTTCGAGGAAAAGGCCAAGGACGCCGTCAAGAAGCTCGGCAGCAAGCGCGCCAAAATGTATGCCGAGTTGCGCACCGCCTTCCAGGAGCAGGGCAAGGAAGACGCGCTGGAGCAGGCCAAGGCCATGCTGGACGACGCGCAGAATCTCTCGATGATCGACCGTGAACGCCTGTTCGGCTATCTCGAAGGCAGCCGCAAGCTGATCCTGGTCGAACCGCAGGCGCGCCTGACCGAAGCGTCGCGCCTGCCCGGCCTCGATGGCCAGAAAATGTCCAAGAGCTACGGCAATTCCATCGCCCTGCGCGAAGACAAGGACAGCCTGACCAAGAAAATCCGCACCATGCCGACCGACCCCGCGCGCATCCGCCGCAGCGACGCCGGCAACCCGGAAAAATGCCCGGTCTGGCAACTGCACCAGGTCTATTCCGACCAGGCGACGAAGGATTGGGTGGTCAAGGGCTGCACCACGGCCGGCATCGGCTGCCTCGAATGCAAGCAGCCCGTGATCGACGCCATCCTGGCCGAACAGGAACCGATGCGCGAACGCGCCCAGCAATACATGGACGACCCTTCGCTGGTGCGGGCCATCGTGGCCGACGGCTGCGACAAGGCGCGCAAGCTGGCGCAGGAAACCATGCGCGACGTGCGCGAAGCGATGGGCCTGGACTACAGCTAATGACGCACGCGCACGGCACCGAGCCGGTGTCGCCTTGGGTGCGGCGCTTCGCAAGCCTGGTGCCCGAGGGCGAGGTGCTCGACCTGGCCTGCGGTCACGGGCGCCACGCCAGACTGTTTGCCGCGCTGGGCCACCCGGTGCTGGCGACGGACCGCGATGGCGCGGCATTGGCCGCACTGGCGCAACCCGGCATCACCACGCTGGAAACCGATCTCGAGGCCGGCCGTCCCTGGCCGTTCACCTCCGCCTGCTTCGCCGGCATCGTCGTCACCAACTATTTACATCGTCCGCTGTTCCCGCACATCCTGGCAAGCCTGGCGCCGGGCGGCGTGCTGCTGATGGAGACCTTCGCCCAGGGCAATGGGCAATTCGGCAAGCCCTCGAACCCCGACTTCCTGCTCGCCCCCGGTGAATTGCTCGCCGTGGCAAGAGACCTGCATGTGCTGGCCTTCGAGGATGGTTACGTCGAGACGCCCAAACCGGCATTGGTGCAGCGCCTGTGCGCCATCAAGCCGCCGCTGCCGGGCGATGCGGATGCGGCGCACGCCGCGCACGCAGCAATAAAGCGCCGCCTCGACGGCTAATTTGCCGCGATTCCCAACCCACGCGGCCAGCCTATCCGTTACAATCGAACATTTACTTTATCCCGAAGCGCATCCTTATGATTTCCGGCAGCATTGTCGCCATCGTCACCCCCATGCATGAAGACGGGAGCCTTGATTTCCCCGGCCTGCGCAAGTTGATCGACTGGCATATCGCCGAAGGCACGGACTCCATTGTCATCGTCGGCACCACGGGCGAATCGCCCACCGTCACCGTTGAAGAACATTGCGAATTGATCAAGGTCGCGGTCGACCAGGCGGCCAAGCGCGTGCCCATCATCGCCGGCACCGGCGGCAATTCCACTGCCGAGGCGATCGAACTGACGCGCTACGCCAAAGAAGTCGGCGCCGACGCTTCGCTGTTGGTGGTGCCTTATTACAATCGCCCCACGCAAGAGGGCATGTATCGGCACTTCACGGCCATCGCCGAAGCGGTCGATATCCCCGTCATCCTCTACAACGTGCCCGGCCGCACCGTGGCCGACATGAACAACGACACCATCCTGCGCCTGGCGCAGGTGCCCGGCATCATCGGCGTCAAGGATGCCACCGGCAACATCGCGCGCGGCACCGATCTGCTGCGCCAGGCGCCGGCCTCGTTCTCGGTCTATTCCGGCGACGACCCCACCGCCATGGCCCTGATGTTCTGCGGCGGGCGCGGCAATATCTCCGTCACGGCCAATGTCGCGCCGCGCGCCATGCATGAACTATGCGTCGCCGCCATGGCCGGCCGCACCGCTGAAGCCATCGCCATCAACAACAAATTATTGCCTTTGCACAATAAATTGTTCGTCGAACCCAATCCTTTACCCGTGAAATGGGCCCTGACGCAAATGGGTCTGATATCATCCGGGATTCGCCTGCCGCTGACCACCCTGAGCAAGGAGTACCACGACGTCGTGCGTGGCGCCCTGCGCGAGTCCGGTGTGCTGGCATAAGCAGCGCAATTAACTTTTTGGCATCATTCTAATTATTCGGAAGACCGCTCTCATGGATCAACGCAGCAAGCTTCAACAGGGAATTTTGTGCGCGCTCGCGCTTGCCGGGTTGGCCGGTTGCAGTTCCTTCAGCACCGTGATGGAGCCGGACCGCATCGATTACAAGAGCGCCAGCAAGGCCACCAAGGCCCCCAGCCTCGAAGTGCCGCCCGACTTGACCCAGCTGCAGCATGACAACCGTTACCAGGTGCCCGCCAGCGGTTCGGTCACCGCCGAAGACTACATGCGAAAGGGCGGCGCCAACGGCGCCGTCGCACCGCAGGGCGGCGGCGTCGTGGCGCTCAACGCGCTCGGCAACATGCATATCGAACGCGACGGCGACACGCACTGGCTCGTCGTCAAGCAGGCGCCCGATGCGCTGTGGCCGCAGATCAAGGACTTCTGGCAGGAAAACGGCTTCCTGATCAATATCGAACATCCCGCCGAAGGCGTCATGGAAACCGACTGGGCCGAAAACCGCGCCAAGATTCCGACCGACATCGTCCATGAAACCCTGGGCAAGGTCTTGGACTCGCTCTGGTCCACCGGCGAGCGCGACAAGTTCCGCACCCGCCTGGAGCGCGGCGCCGACGGCAGCACCGAAATCTACATCAGCCATCAGGGCGTGGAAGAAGTGCTGACCGGCTCGCAAAAGGAAACCGTCGAGTGGCAGCCGCGCAAGAACGATCCGGGCCTGGAGACAGCTTTCCTGTCGCGCCTGATGGCACGCCTGGGCAACGATCCCAAGCTCATCCAGACCGCAACCGCCACCACCGTGGTTGAACAGTCGCATGCCAAGCTGGTCAAGGATGCCAACGGCGGCTACGTCGAAGTCGATGAAGGCTTCGACCACGCCTGGCGCCGCGTCGGCCTGGCGCTGGACCGCGTCGGCTTCACCGTCGAAGACCGCGACCGCACCCAGGGCATCTACTTCGTGCGCTATGTCGACGAAGCCAAGGATGCGCAAAGCAAGGGCTTCCTGTCGCGCCTGTTCAACTGGAGCGACGATTCGGCCAAGGCCGCCAAGTACCGCATCCTGGTCAAGGAAAGCGGCGACATCAGCCACGTCAGCGTCCAGAACAACGACGGCAAGCCTGAAGTGTCGAGCGCTGGCGACAAGATCCTGAAGCTGCTCGCCGAACAGCTCAAATAAGGCCGACGGCAGTACCGCAGTAGCAGCACCGCTTCCCGGAATCGCTCATCGTGAAATTTGCCAGTCTGGGAAGCGGCAGCGAAGGCAACGCGCTGCTCGTTGCCTCTTCAAACACCGCAGCCGCCACGACCATCATGGTCGATTGCGGCTTCGCCGTGCGCGAAACCGAGCGCCGCCTGCACCGCGCCGGCCTCGATGCGGAATCCCTTACCGCCATCTTCGTCACGCACGAACATTCCGACCACGTAGGCGGCGTATTCAAGCTCGCACGAAAATACCGCATCCCCGTATATCTCAGCCAGGGCACCTGGCAAGCCGTGCGCGGCGACGTAGCCGGCGTCGAGGTGGTCCTGTGCCGCGACAGCACCCCGGTCGACATAGGCAGCCTGCGCCTCATTCCCTACACCGTGCCGCACGACGCGCGCGAACCGCTGCAATGCGTGCTGGAAGAATCCGGAAGGCGCCTGGGCGTCCTGACCGACGCCGGCCACGCCACACCCCACATGATCGCCATGCTCGACGCCTGCGACGCCCTGCTGCTGGAGTACAACCACGACCCGCGCCTGCTGGCCGAATCGAGCTATCCCGCCTTCCTCAAGCAACGCATCGCCGGCGACCACGGTCACCTGTCCAACCAGGCCAGCGCCGCCATCCTCGCCGCGATCGACCGCAGCCGCCTGAAAACCGTCGTGGCAGCACATTTGAGCCGCAAGAATAATTCGCCCGAGCTGGCGATGGCGGCGATGTTGAGTGTGATTGCCGACGGCAGCGTGACCCTGAGTTGTGCCGGACAGGATGAGGGGTTTGATTGGATTGAGGTTGGGGTCTGAGGCGGAAGCCGAACGCATCCCGCTCAATGCGTCAGATTGCCGATCGCCCCTCGCCCGCAGGCGGGAGAGGGGAGGGGGTGAGGGACGTTGCTATTTGGCTTGGCTTGCAAGATGAAAATGCCACCAATGTAATATCAATTCGTTTTGAAGTGCTCGGTAATTGATTGCATCTTTACTCGTCGATGCTAGCCGAGGGCGGCCCCTCAGCCGCTCACTTTTTTGCGTCGCACCTAGCCGGCCGCCCGAAAGTAAGTAAAAAAAGCGACCGCAATGCCGCCGCCTACGGCGGTCCCCAAAAGCCGCGAGCCAAAACGGGAAGCACAGGAAACTCGCCTTCGGACATCCGCGCGTCTTTATCCGCTTTGACTTCCTCCTTTTTGGCGGCGCTTAACGCGCAACGGCGTCCGGCGCCACCTCGGTTTGCCTCGCTTTGTTTGCCATCGCACTGCGGCAGCTATTTCTCTTGTCATTCCTGCGTTCGCCTGCCCGCCATTCCCACGCAATTCCGCGTCTCATTTCGGCAACAACATCGAATTACTGCACGCGGGACGCTACACTGAAGGCAGATAGAAGGGTTGCCGGCCTCACATTCTGCATCATCGGCCCGCTGCATCCCAATCCAACAAGATCCGCGGCAGGGCTTACGATTTTTATAATTGGGAGACAAGCTCGATGAAAATGAAAGCGATGGCCATCGCCATTCCAGACGCCATGCCGGCTTCGGCTCAGGCACAGCGCGCCCAGTCAAGCATTCAGGATCTCCAGCAGGCGCAAAAAGCTGCGGCCGATGCGCAAGCCGCCGCAGCTCAGGCATAGGGATCACCGGGCTCCACCGATCGCCACCAGACCGTTCCAGGTCACCGACGATACAGCCGCGTCCGGACAACCATGAACAGAGACGCAAGCGGTTGGCATTTTCAGGCCATCCTTTCGGGACGGCCGGGAAAGCGCTCGCCGGTCGCCGCTTTGGCCGCGTCTTTGGCCTCGGCGCTGCTGATGGCGCCTTCGATTGGCTGGTGCGCGCCGGCTGTCGCAGCCGCAATCGTAGTCCGCACCGCGGCGCAGGAAGACGCCGCACCGCGCTACGAAATGGAAAAAAGCGCCGATGGCTCTAGCGTGGTCGGCGGTATTTGCATCGACATTCTGCGCGCCATCGAGCGGTTCGATCCGCAAATCCGCTTCTCCGGCGATCAGATTCGCCTGCCGCTGCGCCGTGTGCTATCCGCCTTGCAGTATGGCGACATTGACGCCTATTGCGGCCTGAACAAAAGCGCCGAGCGGGAACAATGGAGCGTATTCGTCGAGCCGCCCCTGTATGCGCTCGACTACACGGTGGCAGTCAACGCAAACGATAACGTACAGATTCAGTCGTTGGAGGATATCCACCGTCTCGGGGCAAACGGCACCATACTCGTGATCAACGGCAGCGAGTCGCAGGCCCGGCTGCAGCGGCTGGGCGGCCTCGAAATCGACAGCAGCGGAAACGACCAGGCGGCCAACCTGCACAAGCTGCTGGCCGGGCGAGGGCGTTTTTTCTACCGTCACACGCTCGGCTTGCGCGCCGAGATTCGCCGCCTGGGATTGGAAGACAAGATCAAAATCCTGCCGGTGAGCCTGGGCAAGGAATATCAGTATTTGCTGGTATCGAAAAAAGCCCCGCCGGAAATTCTCGACCGCTTGCGCCGTTCGATTTCGATGCTTCAAGCCAGCGGGGAACTGGCCAGGATCATGGCCAGATATTGATCCGCCATCGGTGAAAACCCCCGCATTGACCCTCACTCAACATCGTCCACAATCATTATGAAAATACTTGCCAATGCACGCATTTCCACCCGTCTGATGATGGGTTTTTCGCTTCTGCTGGTGATCTCCATCGCTTCCACGGGGTTGGCACTGTACAACGCCACCAGGAACGCCGAGGCAACACGCCAGATGATGCAGCTCCCCGTGGCCAAGGAGCGCCTGGTGTCGGACTGGTACGTACTGCTGTATGCGTCGATCGCGCGCACCTCGATGATCGCGCGCAGTACCGACGAGACACTCGCCAGCAGCTTCTCCGACGTCATTTCCGCCGGCGTGGCGAAAGCGACAAAACTGACCAAGGACATCGAGGCGCGCCTCGACGGCGATCAGGAAAAGGCCCTGTTCAAGGAAATCACGACGGTGCGCGCCAACTACGTCGCGGCCAGGGAAAAGGTGTTGAGCCTGCGCAAGAGCGGCGACAGCGCCGCCGCATTGGCGGCCTACAGCGATACCTTCCTGCCTGCGAGCAAGGCCTTCGAGGGCAAGGTGTTCGAGCTGCTGTCCCTGCAGCGCAAGACCATCGACGATACCGCCGCCGCCATTGATCAGGCCAACGACCGCAGCATCCAATTGGTGACGCTGTTGAGTGCACTGCTGGTGGCCGCGGGCGCCGTCGCGGCGGTAATGATTTCGCGCAGCATTACCGTGCCGCTGAAACATGCCGTGGGCGTCGCGGGGCGCGTTGCCGCGGGCGACCTGACCACCAATATCGACGTCTCGGCCAAGGACGAGATCGGCGAACTGATGCAGGCCTTGGATGGCATGAATCAGGCGCTGCGCCGCATCGTCAACCAGGTGCAAAGCGGCACGCATTCGATCGCCAACGCCGCCGGTGAAATTGCCAGCGGCAACATGGACCTGTCGGCGCGCACCGAGCGCCAGGCCGGTTCGCTTGAAGAAACGGCAGCCTCGGTCGAAGAACTGACTTCGACAGTGCGGCAAAATTCCGAGAATGCAACGCTGGCCAATCAACTGGTCCTGAGTGCCTCGGCCATTGCCGCCAAGGGTGGAACCGTGGTGTCGCAGGTGGTCGACACCATGGGTTCGATCAACGACTCCGCACGCAAGATTGTGGACATCATCAGCGTCATCGACGGCATCGCGTTCCAGACCAATATCCTGGCCTTGAACGCCGCAGTCGAAGCGGCGCGCGCCGGCGAGCAGGGGCGCGGTTTCGCCGTGGTCGCCGCCGAAGTGCGCAACCTGGCGCAACGCTCGGCGGGCGCAGCCAAGGAAATCAAGGCGCTGATCGGCAACTCCGTGGAAAAAGTCGACCTTGGAACCAAACTGGTTGCGGAAGCCGGCGTGACGATGGACGAAGTGGTCGCGAGCGTCAAGCGCGTGACCGACATCATGAGCGAAATCACCGTTGCCAGCCGCGAGCAAAGCGCCGGGATCGATCAGGTGAATCATGCCATCATCGAAATGGACGGGACGACCCAGCAAAATGCGGCGCTGGTGGAGCAAGCCGCCGCCGCCGCGCAGAGCATGCAAGACCAGGCGGCAGCCTTGGCCGAGATTGTCGATGTGTTCAAGGTTGACAATGCCGTTGCGCCAGCCCCAAGAGTCGCTTTGCCCCGCAAGGCGGCGCCGGCCCCGAGGGTCGCGTTATCCCATAAGGCGGCGCCGGCCTCCCGGACACCCGCCGTGTCGAACACCCCAAGCAGGCGGCTGGCCCTGGGGAAGGACGACTGGGAAGAATTCTAAAATGTCGTCAGCGGGATTTTCTTCCGGGTAGGGAGTTGCGGATTCCCGCTTGCGCGCCAATCTTTATCCACAAGTGCATGCGGGCGCTTGGAACCCCTCTCCCGCGGGCGGGAGAGGGGCAGGGGTGAGGGAGGTTGCGCTGAGGCTGCGCCAATAGCTTAGCCTGCTCGCGAACGCCCTCATCGGCCCGCTGCCCGACCCTCTCTCCCGCCCCCGGGAGAGAGGTGGTAGCGCCACGACTTGTAGGCAATGATCAGCGCTTACGCGGGGACGACGAATAGAAGAGCCAAGGCAGGTGCACCGGCAAGAAGGTCGGGTGGGTGCAACCCACCAATGCCGGCTGATATTTTTTAAGCACAGGTGGGTTTCACCCACCCTACCGGATTTATATAGCACTGACGTCGCACGTCTATGCAACCCAGGCAATCCACAAAATCCTCCAAATGATTTGCCTCTTTTGCAAGCACAACACAATCTAGTCACCCAAACAAAAAGCCGACCCGAAGGTCGGCTTTTCGGTCCAGTAATACGAGATTACTTGGAAGCGGCAGGAGCAGCAGCAGCCGGAGCCGAAGCAGCCGGAGCAGCGTCGGAAGCAGCAGGAGCGGCAGCAGCCGGAGCCGAAGCGGCCGGGGCAGCAGCGTCCGAAGCAGCCGGAGCGGCAGCAGCGGGAGCCGGAGCGGCAGCAGGAGCAGGAGCCGGTGCAGGAGCAGCGTCATCCTTCTTTTGGCAAGCGACCAGCGCAACAGCAGCCATCAGGGAAGCGATCAACAGTGTTTTTTTCATGAATTTTCCTTCAAATAGAATCAAAAGTTTTTGCGATGAATAATTACCGGTAATTATCGCTCGTTAGGGCGTTTTCACATGGGTTCCGACCATGAAAATGGTGCGACGCCACATAGCGAAAGCTTCCTAGCTCGCGATTATAGCGGTTTTTTTGTTTTTTGCGCAAAGCATTTGCTTTTCGGTAATTTTATTTGTAACCAATTTACTTGAATTAACTTCATATCACTGCAGTTACAGACAGTGCTCAAAACACGGATCAATTCAGGTGCAGCCAACCGTCTTCATACCAGGTGCAGAAGGCTTCCATGACGTCTTCCGAGGCGCTTGCCACCTCGGCACCATCGAGCCGGCGCCGGTTCGCCAGCAGGCTCAACAGCGCCTTGTCGGCCGCGCCTGCATTGAAGGATTCACCATTAACGAACACATGTCGGCCGCGATAAAGCATTTGCGTCTTGCGCGACAGGCTTATGCCCTGTTTGACTGCCTTCCTGGAAAAAGGTGCCGGACTTAATGGACGTTTTGGCGCATCGAAGACCGTGCTGGCTTTCGGTTCCGAAAGATATTCGCCAAGAAATATTGCTACATCGTCGGCGGTGAAGCGCACCTTGTTCAATTCGTCGGCCACCTTTTGCAGCATGGCCGTGCCGATCTCGGCCGAATGCGTGGCGGGCGAGAGTTCCGGGTCGGCATAGCGGCCCGGCAGCTCGATCGATTCGGCCATGAATTCGAGGAAGGCCACGCCCAGTTCCTGATAGGACGGCGCGCGAAAGCCGATCGAGTAAGTCATGCACTCGCCGATGGCCACGCCGTCGTGCGCGTAATGCGGCGGCAGGTACAGCATGTCGCCCGGCTGCAGCACAAATTCCTCCTCGGGCTTGAAGTCGCGCAGGATCTTCAGCGGCATGCCCTCGACCAGGCTCAAGTCCTTTTGCGCGCCGATGCGCCAGCGCCGCTCGCCCTGCGCCTGCAGCAGGAATACGTCATAGGAATCGAAATGCGGGCCGACGCCGCCGCCATCGCCGGCGAAACTGATCATCAAATCGTCCAGCCGCGTATCGGGAATGAAATTGAAGCGGCGCAGCAGCAGATCGGCCGCGTCGTCATGCAGGTTCACGCCTTGCACCAGGAGCGTCCAATCCTTACTGGTGCGCGCGGGCAGGTCGGCCAACGGGCCCTTTTGCATCTCCCACTTCTTGAAATGCGTGATCAGGCGCGATTCGACATCGTCGCGCGCGGCCATCGCAAAGAGGGCGTCGGCGGAAACCGGCGCGGTGAAGCCGGGAATGGCCTGGCGGATCACCAGCGGCTTTTTATGCCAGTAATCGCGCAGGAAAACGGCGGGCGTCATGCCGCCCAGGAGGGGAGTTTTTTTCATGCCGCATTATAGAACGCATGATGCGGCGTGGCGCAGCGCCGGGACAGGTATAATTACGCCAACACAGAAAGGAAACCCGATGAAGATTGCCAAAAACACCGTAGTGACAGTGCACTACAAGCTTTCAGATGCGCAAGGCAATCTGATCGAGGAAAGCCGCGAGCCCATGGTCTACCTGCATGGCGGCTACGAAAACACGCTGCCCAAGATCGAAGAAGCCCTGGACGGCAAGGAAGCCGGCTACAACACCACGATCCAGGTCGAGCCGGAAGACGCCTTCGGCGAATACGACTCCAACCTGGTCAAGGTCGAGCCGCGCAACCGCCTGCCCACACCGCTGGAAATCGGCATGCAATTCGAAGGCACGCCCGACGAAGAGGGCGGCGAAGACGGCGAAGAAAGCCTGATCTTCACCGTAACCGACATTGCCGACGACAAGGTGGTATTTGACGGCAACCATCCGTTAGCCGGCATCGCTTTGCGCTTCGAACTGAACGTCACTGAAGTGCGCACCGCAACCGACGAGGAAGTCGCGCACCAGCACGTGCATGGCGCGCATGGGCACCATCATGGCGACGAGTTCGATGAGGGTGATGAGGGCGCGGAAGGTGATGAAGGGGATCACTTCCGCAGCCACCCCCTCCACTGAGGCTACCTCTAAAATCTACTGCGCGAGTCAATCTCAAGCCTGCGATGCTCGCCGTACTCCAGTACGGCTGCGCTTCTCGGCCTGACCTTGACCCGCTCGCTACGATTTTAGAGGCAGCCTCATTTTTCTACCTCTAAAATCTATTGCCGAGCTTGGCAAATTCGTCAATCTTGCGCCGCGCAGGTCGCTCGCTACGTTTTTCAACAGTCTGTTAATCTTATCTTTCGGATGAGATCTGCTGCGCTCCCGGCGCAGCCGTAAACAACACCGGGTCGCCGGCCTTCACGCTGACCTTCATCCACCCGCCATTCAACTCCAGCTCACCCAGATTGCCGCGCCAAATAATGCCGCGTGGCGGTGTCTGCTTGCCGTCGTTTTGCTTGCCATCCACGCGGTTGTGGATCAACAGCACTTTGCCTGGAAACTTGCCTGCCAGTTGCAGCAACTGCTGCCTGACTTCGGCGAAGCCGTCGCGCGCGTTGGCTCTGGCCGGTTTGGTCAGCGGGTCGCCGTCGCAGATCAGCACGATCCCGGCCATGCTCTTTTGCCTGGCATTGGCGAAGCTGCGGTGCAGCCAATCGCGCGTGGCCACGGCGCGGTCTTCGAACTCGCTGTTGCGCCCCGCTTCGGTGCGGTAGCGGTTGTTGCCGGCCGGCAGATTCAATGAGGTGAACAGCACGTTGCCGACCTCCCAGCGCGAGTTTTCCGCATAGATGCGGAACTTGGGCGTGATCGACTGGCGGATCAGCGGGATCTTGCTCGCACCCAGCGAAAACTCGTCGGGATAAAACAGTTCGCGCAAGCGCGCCAGCCGTTCCAGGCCATCTTGCTTGCCCGTAGGATTGCGGCAATCGCCCCAATCGCTGCCGGCCGGCACCAGGATCACGCCGTTCTTGGCGCCTGTCAGCAGATTGAAGCGCTGGTTGTACAGCGCATCGCCGCAAGGCTCGTCTGTGCGCTTGAAACCATCGACCGCGACGAAGGCCAGGCTGTCGGCGTCGCTCTCGCCCAATGCCTGTTCCAGCGGCGCGGCATCGCTTGGCGTCTTGACCGGCTGGCCGATCGCACCGAAGGCGAAATCGCCGCTCGGCTGGGCCCAGGCGCCGGATGCGCACAAGGCCGCAAGGAGAAGACAAATGCCGCGCTTTGTCATGATCGAACTATTGCAATGCCTTGAGTCGATACAGCGCATCGAGCGCATCGCGCGGCGTCAACGCATCGGGATCGAGTTCATCGATGGCCTGTGCCAGCGCCACCAGGCGCGGATCGGGTTCGGTCTCCGCAGCCTCGGCTTCGACAGGTGCGGCAACCGCCGCCGAGAACAGATCGAACTGCGGCGTGGTCTGCACCGAATGCGCTTCCAGCGCCGCCAGATGCTTGCGCGCGGCGCGTATCACCTGCGGCGGCACGCCAGCCAACTGCGCCACCTGCAAGCCGTAACTTTGCGACGCCGGGCCGCTTTGCACCGCATGGAGGAAGACGATGCTGTCTTTATGTTCCACTGCGGAGAGATGCACGTTGGCCGCGCTCGGATGCGTATCGGGCAATTGCGTCAACTCGAAATAGTGCGTGGCAAACAGTGTGTAACTCTTGTTGCCGTCGATCAGCGCGCGCGCAATGGCCCAGGCCAGGGCGAGGCCGTCGAAGGTCGAGGTGCCGCGGCCCACTTCATCCATCAGCACCAGCGACTGCTCGGTCGCGCCGTTCAAAATCGCGGCCGATTCCGTCATCTCCACCATGAATGTCGATCGCCCGCCCGCAAGATCGTCCGCCGCGCCGATGCGCGTGAAAATCTTGTCGATCGGGCCTATCGTAGCCGTTGCCGCCGGCACGTAGCTGCCGACATAGGCCAAGAGCACGATCAACGCCACCTGCCGCATATAGGTCGATTTACCGCCCATGTTGGGGCCGGTGATCAGCAGTAGCTTGCGCTCGGCGCCCAATTCGCAATCGTTGGCGATGAAGCGTTCGATATGGTTTTCCACCACCGGGTGCCGCCCCTGAAGGATGGCAATCGACGGTTCACCGATCAGGCGCGGCGCACACCAGTTCGAGCGCTGCGCATGCTCGGCCAGCGAGACCAGCACGTCCAACTGGGCCAGTGCGCGCGCAATGTGCTGCAACAGCACGATATGGCCCGAGAGTTCCTGCAACACCTGCTCGAAAAGAAACTTCTCGCGCGACAGTGAGCGTTCCTGCGCCGACAAGGCCTTGTCCTCGAACGCCTTCAATTCCGGCGTGATGTAGCGCTCGGCATTTTTCAGTGTCTGGCGCCGCCGGTAATCGTCGGGCACCTTGTCGGTCTGGCCGTGCGTGACTTCGATGTAGAAGCCATGCACCTTGTTGTATTCCACGCGCAGGTTGGCGATGCCGGTGCGCTCGCGTTCGCGCGTCTCCAGGTCGACCAGGAATTGCCCGGCGTTTTCCGACAAGCCGCGCAATTCGTCCAGCTCGGCATCGAAGCCGCGCGCGATCACGCCGCCGTCGCGCACCATGTTGGCCGGCTCCAGCGCAATGGCGCGCTCCAGCAGGTCGAGGCACTCGGGCGGTGTGGCCAGCGCATCGTAAAGTGTTTTGAGCAGCGGCGCATCGCTATCCTTGCCGCACATGGCGACATAGCTGCGCAGCGAAGGCAATTGCTGCAAACCGGCGCGCAAGCCGGCCAGGTCGCGCGGGCGCGCCGAAAACAGCGCGACGCGCGTGGTGATGCGCTCCACGTCGGGCACCGCCGCAAGCGCACCGGCCAGGCCGGAGCAGGCGTCGGCTCGCAGCAAGGCGCCGATGGCCGCATGCCGCGCCTGGGCCACGGCCTGATCGCGGCTGGCGTGATGCAGCCAGTGGCGCAACAGGCGCGAACCCATCGCCGTGCGGCAATGGTCGAGCAGGGAAAATAAGGTCGGACCCGAATCGCCTTGGGCTTGCGCGCGCAGCGTTTCGGTCAATTCGAGATTGCGCCGCGTGGCGGCATCAAGCCCGATGAATTCGCTGTCGGATTCGACCGTCAGCGAGCGCACATGCTGCAAGCCCTTGCCCTGCGTCGACTGGGCATAGCGCAGCAAGGCGCCCGCTGCGCCGACGGCAACGCCCATCGCTTGCGCGCCGAAGCCGGTCAGGGTCGCTACGCCCAGTTGCGCCAGCAGCGCCTTTTCGCCATGCGCGCCATCGAAATGCCATTCCGGCACCGCCGTGATGCGTTGGTTGACGGCATCGAACAAGCCATCGTGCAAGGTTTCGGAAGCCAGCAGCTCGGCCGGCGCGATGCGCTCAAGTTCCTGGCGCAGCCGCGCCTCGGCGGCCTTGGCCTCGTCGGTGAATTCCATCAGCTTCAATACGCCGGAAGCCATCGAGAGCCAGGCCAGGCCAACCGTGACGTTGCGCCGCTGCGCGTTGGCATAGAGCGCCAACAACGGTCGCTCGGCCTTCTCGGGCAGCAGGTCGGCATCGGTCAGGGTGCCCGGCGTGACCACGCGCAGCACCTTGCGCTCGACCGGCCCCTTGGAAGTCGCCGGATCGCCGATCTGTTCGCAGATCGCCACCGATTCGCCGAGCTTGACCAGTTTGGCCAGGTATTGATCGACCGAGTGGAAGGGCACGCCGGCCATGCGGATCGGCGCGCCGTTCATCGTGCCGCGCGCTGTGAGCGTGATGCCCAAGAGGCGCGACGCTTTTTCCGCATCGTCGAAGAACACTTCGTAGAAGTCGCCCATGCGGTAGAACACCAGCGTGTTCGGGTAGTCCGCTTTGATGCCCAGGTATTGGGCCATCATGGGAGAGAGTTTTGCGGCCTGATTTTCGCTCATTCAGAAGGCCTGGCCTTTCTTGTTTTTCTTTGTAAATAAATAGATTCGCCTGGAATTAGGAAATCCCACTTGGCATTTGATTTGGCGCGAGCGATTTTATCTAAAAATCCGATGGCATTCTTGATAGGTTGCGACACTCTTGGTAAGAGCCAGCGACAAGGCAGTTCGAACCACTATAAAGATCAGGCTATGGCAGGCGCTTCAATTTTGCGCGGACGGCCACCTTTGCGTCCATTTTCTGCTGAGCTTGCACGCTTTCTTTCGCTTTTCTTTTTCCCGGCATGTGCAGCAAATAGTGTCGAAATCATCTTTGCAAATTTCGGGCTCTTTTTTGAAAGATCCTTCAACAAGCCTTCAACGCTAATGTGGGCATCCAAGTTTTCTGCAATGATGGTGTCGCGAGCTGGGCTAAGGCGGAGTTCCTGCAAATCTTTTACTTTTGCCTTAGCAAGTTCCTGCACTGCGAGAAGGGGAACGCCTACGGAGAATTCTGCACCCGAAAAATAAAGTTCCAGCATTCTCTTTCCGTGCGACGAAGAATAGCGAACTTGATCCAACGCCCATGGACTCGTGACAATCTCCTCGGATGAGAGCACAAGAGCCTTGTAGGCTTCAGGGGCCAACGCCGTATGTTGTCGATGGTTCGTCATATTTTCTCTCCTATGGACACTTTCCAGTGTAGACGATTGAGTCGCCCTGGACGGTGTATTCGATGGATTTTGTCTTGGCAACATACCTGGCTGTTTTGATTTGTACGGCGCCTGGTGATTTTGAATCGGCGACTTGAATCACTCCACTATTGATTGCAATGAACTTGTTGTCCAGGCAAACGTTCTGGACAGCATCCCAAAATAGCTCACGAGCTTTGTCGAGATTATCGATAACTTTGTCCATGCATGCTTGCACAATTTTTTCCTTCGGCGCTGTTCCGTGGTAGAGCTCAAGTTCCTCGATCTGAGATGTTGCGAATGAAAAATATATGCGGAGTTCCCATCCGTCGCCTTCATGCAATACATGAACATGCGGTTCGCAATGCTCATCCCTGGTTCTGACGATGATGTCGATGCCACCGAAGCGCGTAACTTTTCCCATACTTAACAATAACCTATCCGGTTAGGTTTTGTAAAGCGCTGGGAGTTTCACCAGAATGCTGCGAGCATGGAAATACCGTGCAGTTCAATAGGCACGGTATTTCACATTGTGGCAATTCGCTTTGGAAGCGGTATTAGGCACTTGCCTACACTCAACACCTGCCAAAACAATGGCCTTACCTGCCGCGCCCGCCGGAACGATGCGGGGCCGCCGGCTTGTGCGAGCCGCTGCCGCCCAGGAGCTTGGCCGGGCCGTTGCCGCCGGGCCGCTTGGGTTGCTGTTGCGGCGGACGCGGCGCTTGCGGCGCATGGCCGGCCGGCTTGGCGTTGTTTGCACCCTGAGCGGGCTTGGCGCCCTGCGCGTGCGTGCCCTGCGGCTTCGGCGCAGGTTTCCCACCAGCCGGCTTTTGCCCGCCACGTCCTTGCCCCTGTCCCTGCGGACGGCGCTGCCCGCGGTGTTCCTGGCTGCGCAACTGGATCGGCTGCGCCTTGATGGTCGGATCGGGTTCGAAACCGGCAATCACTTCCACCGGGATTTCGCGCTTGATCAGGCGTTCGATGTCGCGCAGCATGTCGCGCTCGTCGATGCACACCAGCGATACCGCTTCACCGGAAGCGCCGGCGCGACCGGTGCGGCCGATGCGGTGCACGTAGTCTTCCGGCACGTTGGGCAAATCGTAGTTCACCACGTGCGGCAGCTGGTCGATGTCGATGCCGCGCGCGGCGATGTCGGTTGCCACCAGCACCTGCAGCTTGCCGTCCTTGAATTCGGCCAGCGCCTTGGTGCGCGCGCTCTGGCTCTTGTTGCCGTGGATCGCCATGCCGGTGATGCCGTCGCGGCCCAGTTGCTCGACGAGCTTGTTGGCGCCATGCTTGGTGCGCGTGAACACCAGCACCTGGGTCCAGCTGTTGGTGCGGATCAGCTGTGACAGCAGCGGATGCTTGCGGTCGCGATCGACCGGGTGGATCTTTTGCGCCACGATCTCGGAGGTGGCATTGCGGCGCGCCACTTCGATCATTGCCGGGTTGTTGAGCAAACGGTCGGCCAGCGCCTTGATCTCGTCGGAGAAGGTGGCCGAGAACAGCAGGTTTTGCCGCTTCGGCGGCAGCGCGGCCAGCACCTTCTTGATGTCGTGGATGAAGCCCATGTCGAGCATGCGGTCGGCTTCGTCGAGCACCAGGATTTCGATCTTGTCGAGCTTGACCGTGCCTTGCTGCATGTGGTCAAGCAAGCGGCCCGGCGTGGCGACGAGGATATCAACGCCATGCTGCAGCAGCTTGATCTGCGGGTTGATGCCGACGCCGCCGAAGACCACGGCGGAAGTCAGCTTCACGTACTTGCCGTAGGTCTTGACGCTTTCCTCGACCTGGGCCGCGAGTTCGCGCGTGGGGGTCAGGATCAGGGCGCGGATGGTGCGCCGCGTGGTCTTGTCGGCCGGGCCGCCTTGCGACAGGCGTTGCAGGATCGGCAGCGTGAAACCGGCGGTCTTGCCGGTGCCGGTCTGGGCGCCGGCCAGGAGATCACCGCCTTGCAGCACGGCGGGAATCGCCTGCGCCTGGATCGGGGTGGGAGTGGTGTAACCGTGTTCGGTAACGGCGCGGACGATATCGTCGCCCAGGCCGAGTTCTTTAAAGGACATGAATACTCTATGGAGATATCGCCTTGTCGCCGAGGAGGCGCCAGTCGTGGGCGATGGGTGTGTTGGAGCCTGTTGTGCAGGTTCCAGCTTGAGGATCAAGCGGCAAAGGTGACTGGAGCAGATGCCGAACTGCTAGTATAACAGGTGTTGCCCCGCGTTCACCGAAAAGCCTGTACAAGGCGTGCCGTGCCACATTTTTCAACGGAGTCTTATGCCGATGGTGTTTTTGCCCCACGTGTTGATTGCCATCCTGTTACTGGTCCTCGCCCCCTGGGACATCTGGGAATACCGGCGCCTGCGCGCCGCGCCCGATGGGGCGAGAATCGGTTTCTATGTCCGTACCAGCGCCGCGCTTTGGGTGCTCATCGCCTTGAGCCTTTTTGCGATTCCCCTGCAGGCGATGTGGGCGGCACCCGCTTATGATGCGTTGCTGCTGTCGCCGTTCTGGTGGCGCATGCTCAGCTATCTGGTGCTGTTCCTGATGGCGGTGGCGCCCTGGCTGCAGATCGCCTATCTTGGCGTTGCGAAAGACAAGCGCGAACGCGCGCTGAAAGGGCTGGAAGCGCTGGCTTTCATGCTGCCGCGCAACGGCTTCGAAAGGGGGCTGTTTGCGCTGCTATGCCTCTCTGCGGGCATAGGAGAAGAAATCATTTTCCGTGGTTTTGTCTTGCGCTACCTGCTCGATTGGCACCTGGGCTTGACGCTTGCCGTGATCGGCTCTTCACTGCTGTTCGGCCTGGCCCATGCGGGGCAGGGCGGGAGCGGTATAGTGCGCACCGGCCTGGTTGGTTTGATCCTGGCCTTGCTGTATCTGGCGACGGGCAGCCTGCTGTTGCCCATCGTCGCGCACGCCAGCATCGATTTGCAGGCGCTGGTGCTGTCGACGATGCGCAAAGCGCCGCAGGGCGCGGCTAAGGCTTAGTGTTACTTGGCAAACGGCGACAATAGCGGAATCATCTGGCCGAACACCTTGGGCGTGGCGGCAATTGCTTCAGATTTATCGAGGTAGTCCGACTCGCCGGCAAAAGTGCCGACGATGCCGCCAGCTTCCGTAACCAGGAGCGAGCCGGCAGCCATGTCCCACGGCTTCAAGCCTTTTTCAAAGAAGCCGTCGAGACGGCCGGCGGCGACATAGGCCAGGTCGAGCGCGGCGGCGCCGGCGCGGCGCAAGCCTGCGCTATTCTCGGTCATGACGCGGAACATCTTGAGATATTCGTCCATGCCGTCCTTGTCGCGGTACATGAAGCCGGTGCCGACCAGGGCATCGGCCAGCCTGTCGCGCTTGGTCACGCGCAGGCGCTTTTCATTGAGGTAGGCGCCGGCGCCCTTGGTGGCGGTGAAGAGGTCGTTCCTCGTCGGGTCGTAGACCACCGCCTGCGTGATCTGGCCGCGCTGCTGGAGCGCGATCGAGACGCAGTATTGGGGAAAGCCGTGGATGAAGTTGGTGGTGCCGTCGAGCGGATCGATGATCCAGACGTTTTCGTTCTCATCATGCAGGTTGGCCGAGGGGCCGGATTCCTCCGCCAGCACCGCGTGGTCGGGGTAGGCGCCGATCAACACTTCGATGATGGCCTGTTCCGCTGCCTGGTCCACTTCTGTCACGAAGTCCTTGTGGCCTTTTTCGGTAACCTTGACACGGTCGAGATCGAACGAAGCGCGGTTGATGATCGCTGCGGCGCGGCGCGCGGCCTTGATGGCCGTGTTGAGCATGGGATGCATGATGATTCCGTTAAAATGGCGGCAACGCGATACGAAATGCATCAAACGCACAGGATGCACAACATGCCACTGTCTAGCCGCAACGAGATGAATTAAGGAGCGATGCGGTCAAAATGACAACTTAGTGCTGTCTAATGCCGCGAAAGTCCACTATTTTAAATGAATCAGCCCCAATCCGAAACCTCTCTTTTCCGCCGCCTGCGCGTGATCCTGGTCGAAACCAGCCGTCCCGGCAACATCGGCGCGGCTGCGCGCGCCATGAAAACCATGGGCTTTTCCGACCTGGTGCTGGTCAATCCGCGCTTTGAAAACGCACGCGAACAGGAAGAGGCCGTCGCTTTCGCCAGCGGCGCGCAGGATGTGATGACGGGCGCGCGCGTGGTCGGCTCGATGGCCGAGGCGCTCGACGGCTGCAATTTCGCCGCCGCAGTAAGCGCGCGCTTGCGCGAATTCTCGCCGCCTGTCCTGACGCCGCGCCAATTCGCCGGGCATATCAAGGGCGATGCGGATTTGCGCGCAGCACTGGTGTTCGGCAACGAACGCTTCGGCCTGCCCAACGAGGTGGTGGAGCAGTGCAACGTGCTGATCAACATCCCGGCCAACCCGGAATACTCCTCGCTGAACCTGGCGCAGGCGGTGCAGGTGCTCACCTATGAGTGCCGCATGGCCGAGGTTGACGGCCAGCTTGGCCCCAGTGCCATCGGCTTCCAGGGCGAAGCGGCCAGCCTGGCCCAGATCGAGGGCATGTATGCCCATCTCGAAGAAGCGCTGGTGGCGATCGAATTCTTGAACGCCGACAATCCCAAGAAACTCATGCCGCGCTTGAAGCGGCTCTTTTCCCGCACCCAGCTTGAGGTCGAGGAAGTCAATATCCTGCGCGGCATTGCGCGGCAGATTCTGGAACCCAAGCAGCGCCGGTAGCATGTGCCGAGCGCCGCACGCTGAGCGCGATCCAATGTGCGACTCCATTGACGGCCAAAAAAAACCGGCCCCGAAGGGCCGGTTCGTCATGACTTCCAGCGAATCGATCAGAGACCGAGGTCCTTGATGAATTCGTTGGTGTAGGTCAGGTTGGTGTCGTAGTACAGCGCCCAGAAGTGCAGGCCGCCCAAGCCGTTGGACTTGGCCCAGGCCGACAGGAGATCGACGTCGCCCAGGGTGAAGTCTTCACCCGAGGAATTGATCGTGCCATAGGACGGCGTGATTTCGATCTGGCTGTAAGGCACGCCGTAGTAGCCGTGCACATCCATCGCCACCTGGATCGCCGATTGGCCCATTTCGCACTGGCCGCCGCTGACCACGCAATATGCCGAGGCTGCGGTGCCGTAGTACATCGCCATCGGGTTGATGTAGTACTTCGTCAGGCCTTGCGCCTTGATCGAGGCCATCACCATCGAACCGGTGCCGCTGGCAGGGAACGGATTGGGCGAACCGGAACCGAGGTCGGTCGCGACGGACGCGCCATTGTTCGGTGCCCAGGTCGGTACCGTGAACGAGAAGCGCATGTTCGGGTACTTGGTTTCGGCAACCTTCACGCGCGCTACCAGGGCATCGATCGTGGCCTGGCTCTGGCCGTCTTCGATGTCGAAGTCGACGCCGACCATGTTGGCCGAGTAGTAGGTGTTGATGAAGGTCTGGAAGCCCGCATCGGAGCCGCAAGTGAACACGCCAGCTTGTCCGCCGGTCGAGAGGATGTATTTCTTGCCGGCGTTGACGAAGGTTTGCACGTTCGACGCTTCCAGCGCGGGGCTGATGCCGGCCCAGTTTTCCGAACCGCACTCGCCGGTGGCAAAGGCCCAGGTCAGCGTGGTGTTATGCGATGGCATGGCCAGGACCACGGACTCGGATGTGCCCGTCACCGAGGTCTGGATCGCGCCCGTGTTCCAGTTGGCGTCGTTCGTCACATCCTGGTATTGGCTGAAGACGAAGGACGGCGTTGGCGTCGGCGTGGGAGTCGGAGTCGGGGTCGGGGTAGGTGTTGGCGTAGGCGTCGGGGTGGGCGTCGGAGTCGGCGTCGGGGTGGGCGTGCCGCCGCATGCACCATTCGAGGTCCAGGGTTGGCCGCTGCCGCTGCCGCCGTTGCTGGTCGACGGGTTGTTGTTCTGCGTCCAGTAGTTCGCCGTGTAGTTCACGTTGCTGTAGCTGACCTTGGCGCCGCTGCTATAAGCGGTGCTCGAAACCCAGGCGGCGTTGCAGCCCGGGGTCGGAGTGGGCGTCGGGGTGGGTGTCGGCGTAGGAGTCGGGGTTGGCGTGGGGGTTGGCGTAGGAGTCGGGGTAGGAGTGGGCGTCGGCGTGGGAGTCGGCGTCGGGGTTGGCGTAGGAGTCGGCGTGCCGCAGGTACCGCCTGCGCTATACAGGCTGCCCACCGTAGGATTCCAGCCGGTGCCGGCATAGTCGGTCTGGTTCACCAGCGCGGTGTAGGTCGAACCGTTGTAGGTGACCACTTCACCGGCGGTGTAGGTGCCGCCCGAAACCCAGGCCACGCAGGCCGGGGCGCTGGCTTTCATGCGCGGCTGAAGCTTGGCCGACGCTGCCGCCGTGTCGCTCGAACCACTCGAACCGCCGCAACCGGCCAGCACGCTGCCGATCATACCCAATACCAGGGTGCTACATACCTTTGTCTTCACTGTTCTCTCCTCGATCGATTGATAATGTGGGAGGAGCCGGACGGTATGCGGGAATCGCCAGCCGGCCGGAGTTGCGCCGACAAAAGGGGAGCCTTGAAGCGACAGGCGTGGCAACTTCCCATGCCCGACTGTGATTGCCCCCGGTACAGCCGATTCTCCTCAAAATCCGCAAGCCCCGCGACACGCTTTTCTGCTTGCAAACTGCTGCTGGAATAGTTTTGACTTGCAGCTTTGCCAAGCATGCGATTGTGGAAAATCAGCGTCAAGTGGTTTTAATTAAATTAGACCAATTCCATACCACATTGAATATTGCATTCCATAAGGCAATAGTCATGAAGGGATGACATGGGCTTTGCGACGCCATTAACCGGCTTGGAAAATATGGGTTTCCGAGCGAACCTTGCCAAGCCGACGGGAAAAAGCCGCGTGCAATCGCGCGGCGCTCGCTCCGGAAAATAGCAAAAGTGGTCATGGAGCAAATCCAGACCACTTTGTTGTTAAATCGATGTGGTCTTAAGGTCTGCGACGCCCCAATCGGCGAATCGTGGCGAGACAAACCTATCTCATTTTGTCAGCGCCTCGAAGCGTTGAGCAATGACGAGGAAGCTGTCGCAGCAAATGGATAGTCCATTCGCTCACGGCATGTCGGTTCGCGCCAGCGCGCGCTCAAGCCGCCTTCCAAAAACCAGCGCGAGAATGCCGCCGACGGCTGCAGTCGCCGCGTGCATCGCCCAGAATTCGAGCGGGCTCATGCGTTCATAGAGGCCGCCTAGCCAGCCGACGATGAAATTGGCCACGAACAGCGAGAGAAATACCGTGCCCATCAACGTGGCGCGCACGCGCGGCGGGGCGGCACGCGACACCAGCGCGAGCAGGGTCGGCCAGTAATACAGGAAGGCCACGCCCAGCAACACATCGTAGGCAACGGGCACCAGCACCGGCACGCGATTTGTCAGGGCGCAGCCCGCCACCAGCAGCAGGTTGGCCGCGCAGGCGAGCCATGCGCCGGTGCCGATCTTGGCGACTTCCCCCGGCTCGCCCGTGCCTTCCGCCTGGCGGCGCCAGAGCGACAGCAGAAAGGGCACGGCGGCGATGCTCACCAAGGGGTCGATGGAGTTGAACCAGGCCACCGGAACATGGAAGCCGAACAGGTCGAGGTCGACGCTGCTCTCGATCCAGATCAGGGCGATGTTCGAATTCTGATAGTAGGCGATCGATTGGAAGATGGTGAATGCCATCACCGCAAACAGGCAGGCCACGACGCGCCATTGCGCGCCGTCGAGCGGTGCGGTGGTGGCGTCGGCCGGGCGCAGCGCGACTATGGCGTCGGACAGTTCGCGGTAGCCGATCAGGTAAGTCGCCAGGCCCAGCAGCATCAGGATGCCGGCCAGCCCGAAACCGGCGTGCCAGCCGAGCAGTTGCGCCAGCAGGCCGCACAGCAGCGGGCCGGCTACGGCACCCACGTTGATGCCGATCGAGAAGATGGAAAAGCCGCGCGTGCGTCCTGCCGCGTCCTCAGGCGCATAAAGGGTGCCGACCTGGGTCGAGATGTTGCCCTTCAAGAAGCCGCAGCCGACGATCAGCAGGACGATGGCCAGCAGGAAGGATGCATCGAATGCCATCGCGATATGGCCGGCACTCATCGATATCGCGCCTATCGTCACGGCGCTGCGGCGGCTGAGCCAGCGGTCGGCGATGAAGCCGCCCAGCACCGGCGTGAAATAGACGAAGGCGGTGTAGATGCCGTATACCTGGGAAGCCAGCGCCAGCGTGCTCATCGGTCCGAACACCGATTCCAGGGCGGCACGAAACGCTGCGAATCCGGCAACGTGTTCCACATGGCCCGGCAGGAACAGCGCTTCACTCATGTACAGCACCAAAATGGCTGTCATGCCGTAGTAGGAAAAACGCTCCCATGCCTCGGTGAAGGCTAGATAGCCGAGCGCGCGAGGTTCGCCAAAGAATGTACCGGGCCGTTTTACGGAAGAGAGGGGCACGGCGTTCTTGGCGATAGTCATCGGGCAGGATCTTTGCGCGGCGTTTTTGAGTGGAATCTTCTCGCACTCAAATTGAAAAAGGTGGCGTTGGCGGCGAGCTGTCGCCGCGATGAAATGATACACAATTTCCTACCGGCATAGCAGATCAGTGCGCGTGGTCCGCAGCAAGTGCCCGCCGCAACACCAACGGGGCCATGCGCCCCATTCGACCATGCGCAGGCGGGTGCAATCCGGGACCACTGCTTGCCCGCCAGCGACGAAGCGCCGGGGGCCGGCACCAAAGCCGCATTCGTGGGAAACTGCATCCGTGGGCGCCCAAGGATTTGCCCCCGAATCTGCCACGAACTTGCCACGAGTCTGCCACGAGGACGAGAATCATGATGAAAGCGTTTGGAAAAAAGCCCGAAGGATTGCGCCTGGAAAAAATGCAGGCGTCGCCGCTCTGGGCCGGCGAAGGGTTTCGCAACGTCCATCCCATCCTCCCCGGCCTGCGCGACCCGGCGGCGAAAATGCCCAGCATTTCGGAGTTCCTCTGCGGCGGCGAGCGGCGCGTGCCGAAACAACCGTTTCCCGCAGCCGACCCCACCCACCTCTGGCGCAACCCGCCGCAATCGGGATTGCGCACAACGTGGCTGGGTCACTCCACCGTATTGATCGAGATCGACGGCTTCCGCGTGCTCACCGATCCGGTGTGGGGCCCGCGCGCCTCGCCCTCGACCCTGATCGGCCCGAAGCGCTTCCAGCCGGTGCCGGTCGATCTGCGCGGCATGCCAGCGGTCGACCTCATCGTGATCTCGCACGACCATTACGACCATCTCGATTACCCGACCATCCGCGTGCTGGCGAAAACCGACGTCATGTTCGTCACCTCGCTCGGCGTGGGCGCCCACCTGGAAGCCTGGGGCGTGCGGCCGGAACGCATCGCCGAACTCGACTGGTGGGAAAGCTTCCGCCTGCCCGGCTCGGAACTCACCGTCACCGCCGCGCCCTCGCAGCATTTCTCGGGCCGCCACATGCGCGACCGCAACGCGACGCTCTGGTCGTCCATGGTGATTCGCACGCCGCGCCACGCGGTGTTCTTCAGCGGCGACACCGGCCTGACCAACGAATACGCAGTGATCCGCGAACGCCTGGGACCGTTCGACCTCGTGATGCTGGAGATCGGCGCCCACCACCCGGCCTGGGGCGACATCCACCTCGGCCCCGACAATGCCGTCAAGGCGCTGTCGCTCCTGGGCGGAAGCAACTTCCTGCCGATCCACTGGGGCACCTTCGCGCTCGCCACCCACGACTGGGACCAGCCGATCGAAACGGTGCTGGCACTATCGCAGAAAGAGAACTTCCAGCTACTCGCACCCCGGCTAGGCGAAGCCATCGAACCGGCACACGAATTCAAGATCGATCCCTGGTGGCGCGCGGTCGATATGGCGGGCGAGAAAAGCGCTGCCGGGCAGGGGGAATTTGAACTTGTGCAGGGGCAGAGTTGGCCGTTGGATTGAGGCGGGGGTATACAATTCGATTGTATGCTTCGCGGATATAATTGGTTGCGGGCTTTCGGCCAATAGCGGTCAGTTGCAGGTATTGCCGAAAGCGGACATTCATACGCAAGTTGGCTGCTTCAATATTAATTTTTCCTGAAGTGTTCCTGATGAATTTTCTTGTTGTTCTGGCATACGGCGTGGTGATTTTTATCGCACTAACTATTGTGTCGATACCATTTGGATTTGTAATCGAATTCAGGAAGACGAAAGGTAGCCCCTTTTCAAACACCGGCTTATCTCGGCTAAGAATGGCGGAATATGTAGTCGAGGCAATTGTGCTCGCTTCAATCATTGCGCATTTGTGCGAGTCTACGTCGGCACCTGTTCTCACCGCGACTGCTGCCTTCTCCCTTGCGAGCGCGATTTCATATTTGATCGAATTTCGAATGATGAAAGAGCCTGTAAAAATATTCGTCTTTCGCACCGTTGTGGGCTTTGTCTTATGCGTGCCGGTTGGCGTATATCTGGGAACCACGAATGCGTTTACCTGACCAGTTCGAATTTGGATTGCGAATGACCGCTCGGAGGAAGTCCCAATGTCTCTTGTGGGTCGTTAGCGGTAATTGAACAGGTTTAAAAGCAGCCAACCGGCCCCATCCCCCGAAATGCGGAACCGCATTCCGGTCAAGTGTTTCCCAACGATCCTCGGCATCTATCCCACGCCCCAACCCTCGGCGGCAACGCAAACGCGCCACCACCAACCCCACCCTCAATTCACCGGCATGCCCTGGATGTAGTAAGTCACCGCAATCACATCATTGCGCTCAAGATTATGCGTCACCTGCTTCATCGGCGTGCCGGGCCGGCCTTCGGTGTCGCGGAACACCAGCAACTGCTTGGCCATGTAGTCCTGGTGCTGGCCGGCTAGGCGCGGGAAGGCGCCCAGGCCTTCCGCCTTCGGGCCGTGGCAGGCCTGGCAGGCGGTGACTTGCTTGTCCGGGATGCCGTTTTCGAAAATCGCCTTGCCCGCGTCGCTGACGGATTTCGCACCGGCGGGGTTGGCTTGGGGCGTCTGCTTTGAGAAGTATGCCGCCAGGCCCGCGATCTGATCGTCGGTCAGATTGCGGCTGATGCCCCACATGTATTCGTAGCCTTCGGGGTCGATGCGCTGGTGGGCGCGGAAATTCTTCAACTGCTGTTCGATATATTCCGCCTTCTGCCCGGCCAGGCGCGGGAAGTTGGGCGAGACGGAGTTGCCGTCCGCGCCATGGCAGGCCGAGCACACCTGCGCCGCCGTCACGGCCGCACCGATGGTGGGATTGGCGAGATCGCGCGAACGTTCGGGATTGGCGCAGCCTGTTACGGCGATCGCGCTGGCGACGATGGCCCCGGCCACCGCGCAATGCGCGGCAATCATGCGGGCCGGCTTGGCGCGCAGCTTGAACATGTGGTTCATCATATTGCCCCCCACAGATAGAAGAAGACAGTGTTGTTGTTGCCGGCGCTGCGGCCATTGCCATCGTAGTTGCTGGAGCTGCCGCTGTATTGCGTGAACTTGTAATACTGCACGCCGATCCGCAGGTTCTGCACCGGCATGTAAAACACTTCGGGAACCCAGACCCGCGTATTGGGCGTGCTGTTGGCATTGCCGAACGGGACCGGATTGCCGCTGCCATCGGGGCTGTTGGTATAGGCCAGCGTATCGGGCGACCCGGTCGATGCCGCATAGGCCAGGCTGACGCCGTATTTCGCCTGATAGCTGTAGGTTCCCTTGACGCGCAGATAATTCAACTGGTTCGAGCTGTTGCTGTAGTTGCCCGAATAGTTCGGGTCGTTCGGGTTCCACAGCGGGCTGTCGTAGTGCTGGTTCTCGCGGATATAGCTGACCTGCGCCGAGAACACATGCGGATCGAGGATGTATTGGTATTGCGCATCCACACCCAAGTCGCGGTAGCGCGTCACGGGGCCTGATGTCGCGGGCGAGTTGTAGTAGATGTCGGTATTGAAGCCGAAGACGCCGACCATCGCACTGTGCGCACCCCAATCGCGGTTGTATGCCAGGCGCCAGTAGGGGCTGAAGTTCCCCTTCAGCTTCGGCATGTCGGAGTCAGGGATGCCCTGGCTCAGGAATGAGAAGATGCCGTTCGATGTCTGGTAGTTCCCCAGTTCCAGATACCAGCTCTGGTTGAGGAAGGCGTAGATGTTGATCCCGGTTGCAACGGGGCCGAGTTGCAGCATGACCGGCGCGGCCGGAACGCCGACGAACGGCCCGCCGTTGCCGCCGGGATTGCTGGCCGGCACGTAGCTTGGCGTGGACGTGAAGGCACTGTTGAAAGTGTTCCACACATCGGTCACGCCGGGATTGTTGTTGAGGCTGGCGCCGACGATCAAGTCGCGCTTCTCGTCGATGAAGCGGTCGGCATAGCGCAGGTCGAATTGGTCCGATCCGCTGTGGCCGGCCCAGTGTCCGTCAGGGTCCTGCACTGCATAGGCGTTGTACGTCCACTGGCCGAACATGCCGATGTTGTCGGTGATCTTGCCGCCGGCAAAGAGGCTCGCGGTGGTGAAATGCACCAGGCCGTCTTGCGGGAAGTCGGCGTTGGTGTCGCCCGTGCCCGGCGTCTTGCTGGCCACCGAACTTCCCGAGGCGACCGCCATCAAGGCCAACGGCACTTCGGTGCGGCTGCCCATGGTGTAGCCGGTCAGCTTGAATATCCGGCCATAGGGCGTCAGTTCCGGGAATTGCCCGCCGGCGTGGCAAGCCAGGCAGTTCTGGCCGGTCTGCCGCGCGTAAACCGGGATGGCTTGCGATAGCGGGGAAAATAATATGCCGGCCCCGAACAGGGCGAGGCTGCTCTTGAGCAGAAAAGCAGCTACGGCAGACAAACGTTGATAGAGCATCGTGCGCCCCTTTTCTTGGTGTTTCCGATGGTTGGCGGCTTTCGTGCGACTCTCGTGTAATGTTCACCGCTTGCTGGCATTCTTGCCGCGAAGCCCTCTCCCTGACTTGATTTATCTCAACTGAACGTCACATAGTCCAACTCTTCGCACACCCATCACCGTCTCGCATTGCATCCTGTTACCGGTTTTTTGCACTTCAGCGGGATGAATCGGTAGTTCATCGTTCGACAATTGCGGCCAATACCGTCTGCCCCTAGAGTTCCATGGACCGGTTTGGCATCGGGAGAAATATGCAAGGCAGCCCGGTTGAGCGGCACGATGCCGCGCAATGGGCTGGCACAGGCTCGCCCGAATTGCGCAGACCGAATTTTCGAACGACTCAAACGATACGGAGCGTATTCATGACAATGCAGAAAACTGTGGACGGCGATCTTGCCACGCTATCCACGCTATCGCCGACCCGGCGTGCCATCATCGCAGCGGGCATGGCTGTTGCCTTGCTGGCGGCCGGCACATCGGCCGCGCATGCTGATCAAATCGACGACTATGTTCATGCCGAGATGGTCAAAAGGAAAATCCCCGGCATGGCTGTTGCCGTGATCCGCGACGGCAAGGTGCAGAAGGAAAGCGCCTATGGCCTGGCGAGCATCGAATTGAATGTGCCGATGACGCTCGACACCTCATATGTGCTGGCGTCCATGAGCAAGGTCTTTACCGCCTCGGCGGTCATGCTGCTGGTCCAGGACGGGAAAATTTCGCTCGACGAGCCGGTCGCCAGGATATTGCCGCAACTGCCGGCCCAATGGTCGGACATTACGGTCCGCAATTGCCTCTCGCACACCTCCGGCATTCCCGACGTCATGATCGACGACATCAACGTCACGGCGCTTGCCGGCGACCGTGAGGAAATGTTGGAGAAACTGGGCAAGCTGCCGGTTCGCCAGCGCGGCGAAGCGGCGGTCTACAACCAGACTTGCTATGCCCTCATGGGGATGGTGATCGAAAAAATTTCCGGTATCGGCTACGAGGAATTCGTGCAGCAGCGTGTGCTCGCGCCGGCCAACATGACGCACGCCAGTTTCGGCGATTCATGGGCCATCATCCCCGGACGCAGCGATCTCTATACGGCCGACGACATCACCAAGGACCATACCAAACTGGCGCTGCGCGACGGCGCGCCCGTCATGCTCACCGACAAAATCCTGCGCTACGGTGCGAAAGCCATGCCCGACTACCTGGCACCGGCCGGCCTGCTCAACGGCAGCATCCGTGACCTCGTCAATTGGGAGCAGACCATGGAGCAGGGCAAGCTGCTGACAAAAGCCAGCCTGCGCGAAATGAGCATGCCTTACAAGCTCAACGACGGCAAGAACGGCGAGTTCGGCCTGGCCTTCCTGATCCTGCCGCTCGGACCCTATCAAACCGTTTCCTATGGCGGCGGCGCGGCGGCCTGGCGCCTCGCCATCCCGGAAAAACACTTGACCGTGATCGTGCTGACCAACCTCCAGGCGTCGCAACCGCAGGCGATTGCGGCCGGGATCATGGCCTTGTATGAGCCGGCGGTGGCCGAACAGGGTTCCCGCTGACGACTGAGGGAAACGTCTGAGGCTTGGTATGGAGCGGGGCGCTTGCGAGATGCGATGCGCCCAATGGGAGGGCAAATTTCCGTTGGCTGGCGAAGGACGCTGTTTATTCGAATGCCTTGGCAAGTGAAGATAGAGCGCATCGCATTGCGCGGGTTGGTGTTCAGCACAATGCGTTTCGCCATACCGACTCTCCGTGTTCCATGCTAAATTTCCGCATATCGGCTTTGCGGTGCAACGGCAAGCGGCTAAGAACGGGCTGGGAGCGGCCATTGTCCAAAACCCTCATTTTCTTGATGGCGGGAAGTTGGTGAAGCTTATTTCTCGCTGCTTTACTGGCAAGGAAGGAGCCAAGCTAACCTTCTTCGTCCTGAGATTGAACTCCATATCTTATTGCTGCCTCGAGAACATCAATGTTTATATCTTTCAGGGCTTTGAACTTGATGCAATATCCGCTCACACTGGCCTTGCCGAGGTCTTTTCCAAATGTCTGAACCAGATATTTCTTGTCCTTGATACCCATGATGTAGACGGAGATTCCGGTTGTGTTGGCACTTAAACCGATTTGATAAAACTCTCTGGTTTTTCCATCGGCATATTTCATGGTCTGAAATCCATACCCGATATTGGGATTGGAAACAGTTTTGCCTTCACTGTTTTTACCGTCGAGGAACCATAATTTGCATGCTGGCATTAATTGCAGAATGGTGCGGTGCAATGCCTGCATGTCGCTGCATTTTGGTTCAGATTGGCTACTGATATACATCTTGATTTGTTCTTGAACACTCATAGTTTTTCGCCTGGCAATTTTGTCGATATAAAAACTAGCCGTTCACCGCAATTCTATGCTGCGGAATCGGACGCAGCAAGGCATGGCGCAATAAGCGAAGCGCATTGCGCCGCATGTTGCCAGCGTAAAACGATGTGCGCGTGTTATGGATGCATACGGCGCAATAGATAAAGTCCATTGCGCCGTACGGTTCTGCAAGACGAGCCGGCGCTCCGAGGAAAAATTCATGTTGGACAGGCCCTTGCATCTTACCCAAGGCGCACGCGAAAACTGTTTCAGGTGCTGTTGCGCTTGTTTCAAGACTTTTCCTCGGCCTGCCGTCGTAATGGTTTGTAATACTTTCCCCGGCGCGGCTGGTTTATACTGAACCGATAACAGCAGCGTTTCGCGCCACGGCGACGGGGCCGATCGACATTGCGGATTTTGCAGCGCGTTTTTTCAAGGGGATTCATTTGGCCTGGATTGCAAGCTGGCGCCGCCTGTTGGCGGCCTGCCTGATCATGTCGCTTGGGCAGATGGCCCGGGCTGCCGAATACACCACGCAAGACTATTTGAAGGCGGTCGGCAACTGCGCCCAGGTGCGGGACTACGCCTGCGAGGAAAAGAACTATCGCCAGCTGTTGCGCCTGCACCCGAACGACACTACCTATCTGTTCAACCTCGGCCGGGTGATGGCGATCCAGGACAGGCACAAGGACGCGATCGTGCAATTCGAACGTGCCATCGAACTCGGCGAGGGCGCCTGGAACCTGTTCGGCTATTACTCCACCAGCCTCGCCGAAGTCGGGCGCACCGACGAGGCGATCGATTGGTCATATAAAACACTGTCGGTCATGCCCAAGCTGTACGACATCCGCTCCAACCTGGTGAAATACCTGGTGCTCAAGAAGCGCTACTATGAAGCGCTCTCGGTGATCGACGAGTTCGACGTGCCGGCGCATGCCAAGGGCGACCCGCAATATTTCGGCGGCCAGCGCATTGCCATCGAAAGCACGCTGGACCGCCTGGGCCTGGTCTCGCCGGCCGAGGAAAAGAGCCTGCGCTTGCCCAGGGCGGACCGTTTCTATTATGTGCCCGTCACAACCGGCAACGGCAAGCCGATGCCCTTCATTCTCGATACCGGCGCCAGCACGATGATGGTGAGCGAGGAATTCCTGCAGCGTAGCGACGCGCACTACAAGTTCCTCAAGAACGTCGTCATCGGCAACGCCGACGGACACCGCTCGACGGCGCGTTCCATCGTGCTCGATTCGATCTTCATCGGCTCGTTCGAACTGAAGAACGTGCAGGCCGTCGCTTGCCAGTCGTGCTACCTCCTGCTCGGGCAGACGGCCATTTCGCGCTTCAACATCGCCACATCCAAGGTGCAGGGCGTGGAGTTCGCCACCCTGTCGCCGCGCTAGTGCCGGAAGTGGATTGATAGGTCTGGGTGCCGGGCCTTTCGACGGTGCCGGCGTATTGCCTTCGCCTAGGCGGACATCCTGTCTGCTCGATGTGAGTCAACCGCTATCGTGCGCAATGGATTTCCATGCATCCCAAAAAAAGGCCGCCTCTGCGGGCGGCCATCGAGTCAGGAAAAGAAGGATCAGGCGCGTGAGGAGAGCGCGCCATTGACCACCTGCACGCGGTCGCCCACGTTCCAGACCGGTTGCGAGCCAAAGGAGAAGGTGCGCAGCTTGCCGCTTTCCATCTTCACCGTCACTTGATAGCTGACAGTGCTCTTGCCGTGCTTTTCGATTTCGTTGCCGGCAAAGCCGCCACCAACGGCGCCCGCCGCCGTGCTCAAGGCCCGGCCATTGCCGCCGCCGAAGCGGTTGCCGATGACGCCACCGATGATGGCGCCGGCGACCGCGCCCACGCCGCTGGTTTGCGCCTGGTGCTGCACCGGGCGCACCGCTTCGACCACGCCGCAGCTATGGCAAGGCACCGCCGGAGCCTGTTCGGCCGGGGCCGGGGTATTGGGCGGCGGAACGGCGGCATTAACCGGCGGTGTGCCGCCAACTCCTTGCGCCGTGGCCGGAGCGGCCGTGTTCGCCGTGGCGTTGCCGGGCGCGCCGTTCGACGAGGGCAATGCCACGCCGGTCGGCGTATTGGCATCATGCACTTGGCCGGTGCTATCGATCAGCCCGGTCTGCTGCTGGTTTTGCCCGTGCGCGCCGGGCAGGATGCCGGTGATGGCAGCAACGCCAATCAGACTGACCAAAATCACCGAGACGGCCGCACCAGCAACCAGGGGATGAATTTTGCGCGTAATGGGGGTGTTTTCCATGATGTTCTCCGCTAGAAATAATTGCCTCGTCATCGGTATCCACATGCCGGGAACCGAGGTCTGTAACATTCGACAGGGCGGGTTGCCAAAAGTTGCGAACTTTATTTACAAAAAGAAATTTTGTGAAATATTCACGGGGATGTCTCTCGGGTAAATCTTTGTATATACTTTTTGCCTGTTTCGCCCATGAGCGGATTGTCATTGCCCCGGGAGAGCGAGGAAATCCGGGAGGCGCGAACAAAAAAACACATCGCGCATCGCTCATCGTTATTTTGCCTAGAAAGGGGAGTTTCTTGCGATTGAGTGGGTGGCGTATAACAACGAGGAGCACGGCTGGCATCTGGAGAAGGACAACATCGACTTCTGGAAGCGCGTCGATGCCTTCCTGGACAAGAATTTGATGCACGCCGAGTAGTCCGGTGGCCGTGTAGGTTGGGTTGAGCGCAGCGCAGCGCAACGCTCCTGCGCCGGCAATACGTGCGGCGTTTCCTTCATGCGGCGGATGTCGGGCTTCGCTTTGCTCGGCACCAACTTACGGGTCTGTGTTGTGCGCCAACCTGCGGTCGATAGAAAAGCCGGCGAATATTCGCCGGCTTTTTCTTTTGGTGCGCCGTGCTTACCGCAGTGCCTATTCCTCGCGCCGCAGGTGCGGGAACAAAATCACGTCGCGGATGTTGGGCGAATCGGTGATCAGCATCATCAATCGGTCGATGCCGATGCCGCAGCCGCCGGTGGGCGGCATGCCGTATTCGAGCGCGCGGATGAAGTCGGCGTCGTAATACATGGCTTCCTCGTCGCCTGCATCCTTGGCCGCGACCTGGGCCTGGAAGCGCGCGGCCTGGTCTTCGGCGTCGTTCAATTCCGAGAAGCCGTTGGCGATTTCGCGGCCCACGATGAATAGCTCGAAGCGTTCCGTGATGTCGGGCGCCGTATCCGAAGCGCGCGCCAGCGGCGAGACTTCGACCGGATAATCGACGATATAGGTCGGTTCCCACAACTGCGCTTCGGCGGTTTCCTCGAACAAGGCCAATTGCAAGGCGCCGAGGCCGGCTGTCTTGATCGGATCGACGCCGAATTTCTTCAGCTCGGTGCGCAGGAAGGCCGCGTCGGTCAATTGCGCTTCCGTGTAATGCGGTGCGTACTTGTTGATCGCGCCGACGATGGTCAGGCGATGGAACGGCTTGCTCAGGTCCAGTTCTCGGCCCTGGTAAGTCAGCACAGCAGTGCCGTGCGCATCGATGGCGGCCTGGCGGATCACGGCTTCGGTGAAATCCATCAGCCACTTGTAATCGACATAGGCCGCATAGAATTCCATCATCGTGAATTCTGGATTGTGGCGCGGCGATACGCCTTCGTTGCGGAAGTTGCGATTGACTTCGAACACGCGCTCGAAGCCGCCGACCACGAGGCGCTTCAGGTACAGTTCGGGCGCGATGCGCAGGAACATCTGCATATCGAGCGCATTGTGGTGCGTGATGAAGGGCTTGGCCGCGGCGCCGCCGGGAATCGGGTGCAGCATCGGCGTTTCGACTTCCATGAACTCGTGCTCGGCCATGAAGCGGCGGATCGAGGACATGGCGGCGGTGCGCGCCTTGAAGGTGCGGCGCGTGTCTTCGCTCATGATCAGGTCGACATAGCGCTGGCGATACTTCATTTCCTGGTCGGCCAGGCCGTGATGCTTGTCCGGCAGCGGGCGCAGCGACTTGGTCAACAGGCGCAAGGTCGTCACCTTGACCGACAATTCGCCGGTCTTGGTCTTGAACACCGTGCCTTCGGCGCCGAGGATGTCACCCAGGTCATAGGTCTTGAATGCGGCCAGCGCCTCGGCGCCAGCCACGTCGGCGGCAATGAAAAGCTGGATCCGGCCATCGGCATTCCTGCCCGAGGCATCCTGTACGGTGGCGAAGGCAGCCTTGCCCATGACGCGCTTCAACATCATGCGGCCGGCCACGCTGACGGTGATCGCTTTCGCTTCCAGCGCTTCATTGTCGAGCGCGTCGTATTCGAGGTGCAGATCAGCCGCCTTGTGCGTCGGGCGGAAATCGTTGGGGAAGGCGATGCCGTTTTCGCGGATTGCGGCCAGCTTGGCGCGGCGCTCGGCGATCAAGGCGTTTTCGTCTACTGGCGGTTGTTGGTTGTCGTCGTTTTGCGTGGTCATGGTAGTTTGTTGCTCAATATCTGGTTATGCGTCGACTGGCCGGTCACCCCTCGCCCGCAGGCGGGAGAGGGGAGGGGGTGAGGGAGGCGGTGATTTGACTACTGTTATTAGGAAACCTGCTTGAGCACTGCAAGTTCTTCTTTGTTCCGAGGAAGCCAGATTACAACGCCCCTCACCCCCTCCCCTCTCCCGCCTGCGGGCGAGGGGAGAAAATCACACCCCTTGCTTCAAACTGGCAGCAATAAAATCATCCAAATCGCCATCCAGCACCGCCTTGGTATTACCCGTCTCAAAATTGGTCCGCAAATCCTTGATCCGCGACTGGTCCAGCACATAGGAGCGAATCTGGTGCCCCCAGCCGATGTCGGTCTTGGAGTCTTCCAGCTTTTGCTGTTCACTCATGCGCTTGCGCAACTCCAGCTCATACAGGCGCGACTTCAGCATGGCCCAGGCTTCGGCGCGGTTGCGGTGCTGGCTGCGGTCGTTCTGGCATTGCACGACGATGCCGGTCGGCGTATGCGTCAGGCGCACGGCGGAGTCGGTCTTGTTGATGTGCTGGCCGCCCGCGCCCGAGGCGCGATAGGTATCGACGCGCACGTCGGCCGGGTTGATTTCGATTTCGAGCGAGTCGTCCACCTCGGGGTAGACGAACAGGCTGGAGAACGAGGTATGGCGCCCGTTGGCCGAGTCGAACGGCGACTTGCGCACCAGGCGGTGCACGCCGGTTTCGGTGCGCAAAAAACCGTAGGCGTAATCGCCTTCGACCTTCAAGGTGGCGGTCTTGATGCCCGCAACTTCGCCTTCGGACTCTTCCAGCACTTCGACCTTGAAGCCCTTGCGTTCGCAATAGCGCAGATATTGGCGCAGCAGCATCGATGCCCAATCCTGCGCCTCGGTGCCGCCGGCGCCGGCCTGGATGTCGATGAAGCAGTTGTTCGGGTCCATCGGGTTGCTGAACATGCGGCGGAATTCGAGGTCTTCGACGAGCTTCTTGACTTCCTCGGTGTCGGATTCGACGGCGATCAGGGTATCGTCGTCGTTTTCCTCGCGCGCCATGGCGAACAGGTCATTCGCGTCGCGCAAGTCGTTATGGATCTTGGTGAGGGTGTGGACCACCGCTTCAAGCGCGCGCTTCTCCCGGCCCAGGTCGGTGGCGCGCTTGGCGTCGTTCCAGACGTTGGGATCTTCCAGCTCGGCGTTGGTTTGTTCGAGTTTCTCCGACTTCACATCGAAGTCAAAGATACCCCCGAAGGTCGGCTTCGCGGGCGGTCAAGTCCGCCAGGAGGGCGGAGAGCAAGTTGAGGCGTTCGGCTTCCATGATTTTCTGCTATGCAATCAAACCTTATATTATACTCCAGCGTTACACTAATCTCGCCATTTCCAGCCGATTCCGACTGATTTGCCGCCTTCGCCAAGCTTGATGCATTCGCTCAATCCAGCAACAGAATCCTCGGGCAAGATCACTTTTGCCAACCAGTTGCGCGGCGTGGCGGTGCTGTGCGTGATCGTCACGCATTACCTCGGCATCTACTGGGGCGCGCGCGAACTGGTGGCGCAATACACCTTCGCCCCGGTGCTGGCGGGCGCCAAGCCGGTGTTCATGCCTTACTCGGCGCCGCCGACCTTCAACTACGGCCCGTTCGGCGTGGCCCTGTTCTTCCTCATCAGCGGCTTCGTCATCCCGTTTTCGCTGGAAAAGATGGGCCGCCTGCGCTTCCTCGCAGCGCGCGCCTTGCGCATCTACCCGAGCTATTGGGTCGCGACGGCGTTCATGCTGGGCGTGACCTGGCTCTCCTCATGCTATTGGCACATCCCGTTCCACGTCGATGCCTGGCAATTGGGGGCGAACCTCTTGCTGGTCAATGCCGAGCTGGGCCTGCCTTCGACCGATCTGGTCAATTGGACGCTGTCGGTCGAAGTGAAGTTCTACGTCGCGGCGGTGCTGCTGTGGCCGTTGTTGCGGCGTGCGCCGGTCGCCACGCTCTTGTGCTACGCGCTCGCCATCTTCGGCTTGATCCTCGTGCTGCCGGCGCCATGGAAGCTGGGCGCCATCGACTTCTCGATTGACAACGCCAAGGTCGAGGCGATGTACACGGTCTTCCTCTTCATCGGCACGCTGTTCCATTTTGCCGTCAAGGGCAGGATCGCCCCGCGCGCGCTTGGCGCCGCCGTGCTGGCGATGTTCGCCCTGTTCTTCGCCATGTGGCCGCGGACGGCGCTGGCCGATCAATACTGGAAGGTCACGGCCAATTACGGCTATGCGCTGGTGGTGTTTTCGCTTTGCTATCGGTGGAGGGAGCGTTTCCGTGCCGCCCGCGTGCTCGATTTCTTCGCCGCCGTGAGCTATCCGCTCTACCTGATCCATGCCATATCGGGCTATGTGGTAATGCACATCCTGATGGATCAAGGCTTGCCCTACCTTGCGGCCGCACCGCTGGCGCTCCTCGCCGTGCTGTTCTCAGCCACAGTCCTGCACTACACGGTTGAACTGCCTACCGCCGACGCAGGCAAGCGGCTAGGCCGGCAGCGCGTGCTCCACAAGTAGCTGCACGCGCGTCACGCCGTTGTATTCGTTGGCATCGAGCCGGAACGCCACCTTGGCGCGCGCCGGCAGCGAATCGGCGTGGCCGAACCAGATCGCATCGTATTTGCGGCCATCCTTTTCCAAGAGCAGCTTCAGGTGCTTCTCCTTGAGCACACGCTGATTCAAGACCTGGAATTCATCGCAAAACACCGGCGGCGCGAAACCCTGGCCCCAGACCTGGCCATCCAGCAATTCAATGAAATCGGTAGTGAAATAGGCGTCTTCCAGCGGACCGTCGGTCTCGACCACGCGCTCCAGTTGCGCGCCACTGAGCCATTCGCGCCCCACCTGTTCGAAGGCGGCGGCGAAGGCATCGAAGGCGTCGGCGCGCAAACTCAAACCCGCCGCCATGGCGTGCCCGCCGAACTTGTCGATGGTGGAGGGCGCATGCTTGGAAACAAGATCGAGCGCGTCGCGCAAGTGAAAGCCCGCAATCGAGCGGCCCGAACCCTTGATCATGCCGTCGCCGGCCGGCGCGAACGTAATTGTCGGGCGATAGAACTTGTCCTTCAGGCGCGAGGCGACGATGCCGATCACGCCCTGGTGCCAGGTTTCGTCGAACACGCAGATGGTGCTGCTGTCCCTCGGGTTGAAATCGTCGAGCTTCAACAGCGCCGTGTCCTGCATGTCGGCTTCGATGTCGCGCCGCTCGCGGTTGATGCGGTCGAGTTCTTGCGCAATGGCCCAGGCGCGGCCTTCATCGTCGGTGCACAGGCATTCGATGCCGAGCGACATGTCGGCCAACCTCCCGGCGGCATTCAAGCGCGGGCCGAGCGCAAAGCCGAGATCGAACGGCGTGGCGCGCCGTGCCTCGCGCCCGGCGGCGCGAAACAGCGCGGCAATGCCGGCATGCATGCGCCCGGCGCGCATGCGCTTCAAGCCTTGCGCCACCAGCACGCGGTTGTTGGCGTCCAATTTGACCACGTCGGCCACCGTGCCCAGCGCCACGAGATCGAGCAGGCTGTCGAGCTTGGGCTGGCTCTGTGCATCGAACACGCCGCGCTTGCGCAATTCGGCGCGCAAGGCCAACAGCACGTAGAACATCACGCCGACGCCTGCCAGATTCTTGCTCGGAAAGCCGCAGCCGGGCTGGTTCGGGTTGACGATCACGGCAGCCTCGGGCAGTTTGTCGCCCGGCAGATGATGGTCGGTCACCACCACCGCCATGCCGCGCCGGTTCGCTTCAGCCACGCCTTCGACGCTGGCAATGCCGTTATCCACGGTGACGATGATGTCGGGCTGCTTTTCGCGCTCGGCCAGCGCCACGATTTCCGGCGTCAGGCCATAGCCGTATTCGAAGCGATTCGGCACGATGAAATCGACCTTGGCACCCATCGCACGCAAGCCACGCAGGCCGACCGCGCAGGCGGTGGCGCCGTCGCAATCGTAGTCGGCCACGATGACGAGCTTCTTGCCGGCGGCAATCGCATCGGCCAGGAATACGGCAGCATGCTCGATGCTCTGCAGGGCGGCGGGTGGGAACAGGGCCGTCAATTCACACGACAGCTCGCGCGTATCCGTCAGGCCGCGTGCCGCATACAAACGCGCCAGCACGGGATGCACGCCTTGCTGGCGTAGCATCTCCGCCGTGCGGAAGGCATAGGGGCGGGTGGCGATGCGCGTCATGGGGCCAGCCTCTTCAGCGAAGGCTGCGCCCAGAATTTCCACAGGCCGGTTTTGCCGATGGCGAATTCGCGCAATTCGCTGTTGTGCGACAAGCGCAGCGTGGCGCATTCGAGCCTGCCGCTTTGCAGGGCCGCCAGCATGGGCGCGAACCACGCCGCTTCCAGTGCGTGCAGGCGCTCCAGCCACAGGCCCCAATCTTCGGCCAGCGCCGGTTCACTCAAGGCATCGAGCAGCACGAAGGCTTCGCTTTGCGGAGGCAGCGCGTCAAAGCTGGTGCTGCCGTCCTGCGTTGCCATCGGCTTCAATGGCATAGGCAAGGTCGCGCCGCCCCAAAGCCACAGCGAATTGACCGGTTGCTCGCGCCGCGTTTCGCGTTCCTGGTTGATGCGGTTGTCGTGCCACTCCATCTGCACTTCGTTTTGCAGCTTGCGCCATGCGCGCTCGCCCGGCCCCTTGGGCATCCAGATATCGACGTTGTGGCCGCAAGCGGCATCGGGGCTGGCCGTCAGCAAGCCTAGCCAGGCATCGGCGCGGACGAACCACGTCCCCGCATCGCCATAGACCAGCGGCATGCCGGCAGCGTCGAACGTCGGTTTGGCAAGTTCGAATAGCGCGCGCGATTCGCCTTCCGACAGCGGCAGGCGGCGCCGGTCGGTCAGCACCAGATGGTCGCGCGCGATATGGATATGGACCGGATGCAGCAGGAACCAGGTGCCCTCGTTCACGGTCTGACCCAGATCGGGCAGGCTTGCTGCAGCTTGCGGCGGGCTGGTTTCGGGTGCGACGGCCATTTCCCTGCGCTTGGCCAGCCAGGCTTCATGCGGCAGGCAGCGGGCGAACGGATCGAAGCGCTCGACGGCGGGAGAGGAGGCCTTGCCGAGCAGGGTGGCTAGAGCCGGGGCCTGCATGCTGCGCAGCAGGTCGGCGGCCAAGCCGGGTGGCGGCAGGCCGAAGGGAAGCAGAATTTCACAATGACGCATACGCTATTGTATGGCAAACTTCGGTCTCAAATCGGGAGCAATCAGTTGAACCTATTCAAAACACCGCCCTTTGAGTGGCTGGTCGGCCTGCGCTACACGCGCGGCGGCGCGCGCGCCGGGCGTAACGGCTTTATTTCCCTTATCTCGTTTTTTTCCATGGGCGGGATTGCGCTCGGCGTCTGGGCGTTGATCGTCGTGCCGTCGGTGATGAACGGCTTCCAGAAAGAAGTGTTGGATCGCATGGTGTCGGTGCTGGCGCACATCGAAGTGACCGATTACAGCGGTTCGATAGCCGACTGGCAGACGCTGGCATCGCAAGTGGCGAAAAATCCCTCGGTGCGCGGCACGGCGCCCTATACGGCGGCGCCCGCACTGCTGTTGAACGACGGCGAGATGCGCCCGGCGCTGGTGCGCGGCGTGCTGCCCGGCGAAGAACCCAAGGTTTCCGATGTCGCCTCGCAGATCGTGGCCGGCAGCTTCAACGATCTCAAGCCCGGCGAATTCGGCATCGTGCTGGGCAGCGAACTGGCGCGCGCCTTGCACGTGGACGTGGGGCAGAAGGTCACGCTCGGCACCAACCAGGGCCAGATCACGGTGGGCGGCGTGCTGCCGCGCCTGAAACCCTTCCGCGTGGTCGGCATCTTCCATGCCGGCGAATACGAATACGATTCGACGCTGGCCGTAGTCCACATCGAAGACGCCGAAAAGATGTTCCGCCTCGACGGCCCCACCGGCCTGCGCCTGAAGCTGGCCGATCTGCACGAGGCGCCCTTCGTCGCGCAGCAGCTCGCGGCCACACTGGGGCAGAACTACTCGGTGCGTGACTGGTCGATGCAAAATCCCACCTGGTTCGCCGCCGTGCGCACCGAAAAGCGCATGATGTCGCTGATCCTCTCGATGATCATCATCGTCTCGGCCTTCACGCTCATCATCACGCTGGTGATGACGGTGTCTGACAAGCAGGCCGACATTGCCATCCTGCGTACGCTGGGCGCCTCGCCCGGCGCGGTGATGCGCATCTTCGTGATCCAGGGCGGCGTGCTGGGCTTGCTCGGCACCGGCGCGGGCATCATATTGGGCGTGATCACGGCCAAGAACGTCGATGTCATCGTGCCCTTCATCGAACACCTGCTGGGCGTGAAATTCCTGCCCTCTGACGTCTACCTGATTTCGGAAATGCCGTCCGACCTGCAATGGCCCGACGTGTGGTGGGTCGCCGGGATCGCCATTGTGTTTTCTTTCCTCGCCACGCTGTATCCGAGCTGGGCCGCCGCGCGCATGCGCCCCGCCGAGGCATTACGCTATGAATAAAGGAGTGCGACTATGAAACTGGTTGGCCTGTTCGATTCCCCCTACGTGCGCCGCGTGGCAGTGTCGATGCGCCTGCAAGGCTATGCCTTCGAGCATGTGGCCTTGTCGGTGTTTCGCAACGTCGATGAAATGCGCAAGTTCAATCCGCTGGTCAAGGTGCCGATGCTGATTCTGGACAGCGGCGAAAAACTGATCGAAAGCAGCTTCATCCTCGATTACCTCGGCGGCCTGGCCGCGCCCGAAAAGCGCCTGATCCCCGCCGCCGGCCCGGACCGCATGAAGATCCAGCAGCACTGCGCCGTGGCCCTGATCGCCATGGAAAAGGCGGTGCAGTACTACTATGAAACCGGCCTGCGCCCGGCCGAAAACACTTACCACGCCTGGGCCGAGCGCGTGCTGACCCAGATGCACGATGCCTTCGCCATGCTCGAAGCCATGCCGGAGTCGGCCTTGCCCACCGGTGCACCCATCACGCAAGCCGATGTGAGCAGTGCCGTGGCGCTGGCCTTTGCGCGCTATGTGCATTCGGCGCAATTCCCGGCGGGGCGCTATCCGCGCCTGGAACGCCTGTCGTCGTATTGCGAAGCCCTGCCGGCCTTCGCCGAAACTCCACTGGAATGATATGGCTGAACCCGTCTTGATGTGCCGCGCGCTGGGCAAGACCTTCGTCCAGGGCAAATACCAGGTCAAGGTCTTGAACGGCATCGATTTCGCCATCCGCCCCGGCGAGCGCATCGCCATCGTCGGCGCTTCGGGTTCCGGCAAGTCGACGCTGCTGCATTTGCTGGGCGGGCTCGACGTGCCGACCACGGGCGAAGTCAAATTGCTGGGCAAGGATTTTGCCAGCCTGAGCGAAAAAGCGCGCGGTGATTTGCGCAACCAGTCGCTCGGTTTCGTCTATCAGTTCCATCACCTGCTGCCGGAATTTTCCGCGCTCGACAACGTCGCCATGCCCTTGCTGATCCGGCGCATGGCGCGCCACGAAGCGCAGGAAAAGGCGCGCGCCATGTTGACGCGTGTGGGCCTGGCCGACCGCGTGACCCATGTGCCGGGCGAATTGTCGGGCGGCGAACGTCAACGCGTGGCGCTGGCGCGCGCGCTGGTGACGCAACCGGCCTGCGTGCTGGCCGACGAGCCGACCGGCAACCTCGACCGCGCCACCGCGCAAAAGACCTTCGACCTGATGCTGGAACTCTCGCGCACCCTGGGCACGGCCTTCGTCATCGTCACGCACGACCTGGAACTGGCCACGCATTGCGACAGCGTCTTGCACATGACCGATCACGGCTTGCAGGCGCACGCGCCTACCCCAGTGCATTGACCCATGTGGACCGACACGCACTGCCACCTCGACGCCGGCGAATTCGGCGCTGCGGGCAGTGCGGCCGGCGCAATTGCGGCGCGCGCGGCGCAAGCGGGCGTGACGCGCATCGTCGTGCCGGCGGTCGAAGTGGCCAACTTCGGCACTGTGGCGCAACTGGCCGCGGCAACGCCGGGCTGCCATTACGCGTTGGGCATCCATCCCATGTATGTCGAACGCGCGCAAGAAAGCGATCTTGACCATCTGCGCGAGGCCATCACCATCGCATTGAGCGACGCGCGCTTCGTCGCCGTCGGCGAAATCGGCCTGGACTTTTTCGTGCCGGCCTTGCGCGAAGGCCCGCTGCGCGAGAAGCAGGAACATTTCTACGCCGAGCAATTGAAGATCGCGCGCGAATTCAAGCTGCCGGTGCTGCTGCACGTACGCCGCTCGCAAGACATCATCCTCAAATACCTGCGCCGCATCAGCGTGGCCGGCGGCATCGCGCACGCCTTCAACGGCAGCTTCCAGCAAGCCGAAACCTTCATCGGCCTCGGCTTCAGGCTCGGCTTCGGTGGCGAGATGACTTACACACGCTCGCTGCAAATCCGCCGCTTGGCGACCGAGCTGCCGCTGGAGGCCATCGTGCTCGAAACCGATGCGCCCGACATTCCTCCCGCCTGGGAGCAACCGGGGCATAACGCGCCGGAACATCTGCCGCGCATCGGCGCCGTCTTTGCCGAACTGCGCGGCTTGAGCCTGGATGAGGCCGCCCGCGCCACCACGGCCAATGCGCATGCAGTCCTGCCGCGCCTTGCCTGATTCGATCCGATGCGCAGCCTGATCGTCGGCTTCGCGCTGGGCGTGTGCCTGCTGCAAACCCTAAGCGTCCTGCCCGGATATGTGACTATCCTTTTGCTGGCGGCGGCCTTGCTGCTGCTGATCCTGCTGTTGCAACGCACACGGCGCGCCGTGCTGCGCTTGCCCTTGCTCGCGGGCTGCGGCGCGGTGGCAGGCTTCGTCTGGGCTACTCTCCTTGCACAGGTGTATCTGAACGAAGCGCTGCCCAAGGAGCTGGAAGGACAGGACATGATCGTGGTCGGCACGATCGATAGCCTGCCTTACCGTTTCGAGCAGGGCCAGCGCTTCAATTTCGCCATCGAACATGCGGAGCTGAATGGAACGGCGGTGCCGGTGCCGCGCCGCGTCGCGCTATCGTGGTACGCGCACCAGGACGAAGGCGAGGCTGCGCCTGCCGTGGTGCAGCCAGGAGAGCGCTGGCGCTTGCGGCTGCGCCTGCAGCGTCCGCACGGCAATGCCAATATCGGCGGCTTCGACTACGAAGCCTGGCTGCTGGAGCAGCGCGTGCGCGCCACCGGTTCGGTTCGCGCCGATCCCGCGTCGCAGGCGCAAAACGCGCGCCTTGACGCCTTCGTCTGGAGCGCACACAACCTCGTGCAGCGCCTGCGCGCGGCGATGCGCGAACGCATCCTCGCCGCCTTGCCCGGCGAGCGCTACGCCGCCATGGTGGTGGCGCTGGTGATCGGCGACGAGCGCGGCGTCGGGCAATCGGACTGGAACGTGGTCAACCGCAGCGGCATTTCCCATCTTGTCGCCGTCTCAGGCTTGCACATCACCCTGATCGCCGGCATGTTCGCGCGGCTGGTGCATTGGCTGTGGTGCCGTTCGTTCTTCACGCGCGCGCAATTGCCGCTGCTGCTGCCGGCGCGCAAGGCCGCTGCGCTGGCCGGCCTCGCGCTCGGTTTCGTCTATGTGTTGCTGGCCGGCTTCGGCATCCCGGCGCAGCGCACGCTGTATATGCTGGCCGTGGTGGCCTGGGCCGTGTGGAGCGGGCGCATCGCATCCGTTTCGCACGTCGCGGCGCTGGCGCTGGCTGCGGTGCTGCTGGTCGATCCCTGGGCTGTTCTGTGGCCGGGGTTCTGGCTGTCGTTCGGTTGCGTCGCGCTGATTCTGTATGTGACGGCCGGGCGCAGCCGCGCGATCGAACACGATCCGCATTACCCACTCGGTCGGCGCCAGCGCCTGCTGGCCTGGTGCAAGACCGAAGGGCGCACGCAATTGGCCTTGTGCGTGGGGCTGGTGCCGCTGACGGTCTTGCTGTTCGGCGACATCTCCATCGTCAGCCCGGTCGCCAATGCAATCGCCATTCCCGTATTGAGCTTCATCGTCACGCCCATGGCCTTGATCGGCAGCGTGCTGCCGGCGCCGCTCTCCACGCTCTTGCTGCAATTGGCGCATGGCTTGATCGAATTGCTGATGCAACTGCTGGGCTGGCTCTCCAGCTTGCCCGCAGCCGTCTGGACCGCACCGGTGCCGCCGTTCTGGATTTTCGCCTGCGCCATGCTGGGCACGGTGTGGCTCCTGGCGCCGCGCGGCCTGCCGTGGCGCTCGCTTGGACTATTGGGCTGGCTGCCGCTGCTGTTGAACGGCGCAACCCATCCGCCCGATGGCCGCATTTGGATCACCGCGTTCGACGTGGGGCAGGGCATGGCGGTGCTGATCGAAACGCCCAGGCATCGCCTGCTATACGATACCGGCCCGGCCTATTCACCCGAAGCCGACGGCGGCAACCGCGTGATCCTGCCTTACCTGCATGCGCGCGGCATCTATCGTCTCGATGGTTTGGTCGTCAGTCACAACGACAGTGACCATTCCGGCGGTGCGCTCTCGATCATCCATGAACTGCCGATAGGCTGGAGCGCATCGTCGCTGGCCTACGACAGTCCCATCGTGCGGGCAGCGCCGCAACACCGCCGCTGCGTCGCCGGGCAACAGTGGGAATGGGATGGCGTGCGCTTCGAGATGCTGCAACCGGCGGCGTCGAGCTACGACAGCACGAAATACAAACCGAATGCGCGCAGTTGCACCTTGAAGGTCACGGTCGGCGAACAATCGATGCTATTGGCCGGCGATATCGAAGCGACACAGGAGTCGGAACTGGTCGAGGGCATGCCGGACAAACTCAAGGCCACGGTGCTATTGGCGCCGCATCACGGCAGCGGCACCTCTTCCACGCTGCCTTTCCTCAAGGCGGTGCAGCCGCAGGTGGCGATCTTCCAGGTCGGTTACCGCAACCGCTTCCACCATCCCAAGCCCGAAGTGTTCGAGCGCTATGGCGCGCTTGGCGTCACACGCTTGCGCAGCGACGAAGCCGGCGCGATCAAGGTCGAACTGGGCGGCGGCACGGCGATTGAGCAATATCGCCGCACCGCGCCGCGTTACTGGTTTGGCCGCTAGGAATAAGCCGGAACGATAGGTCAGGGCGGATCGCCGGCCAGGCGCGCCGCCGTCATCTTTGCGGCCTATCCGAGCAAATGCAGCACGCCACCCGAAAACGTCGCGTGCGCAAAGCTGTAGCCGGTCCCGGTCAATTCCACTGCGCCGTCGCTGACGAAGAATCTGCCGTTGTCGTTTGCGCTATAGGTTTCGACAAGATAGGTGTTGCCGCCGAACTGGAACCATTCCGCGCCATGCGCCACTTGCGCAACGACGCCGTTCTTGCCCAGTGCCGCCGCGAACCAGTCTGCCAGCGAAGTGGTGTTGCCGCCGCTGGCCGTCACATTGGCTGCCGTGACCTCGACGATGCTGCCGGCGCCGGCGGAGTCGCCGAAGGTGATGGTGTCGGTCCCGGCATTGTTGAGGCCCGATACGGCGAGGATGCTGCCGTAGTTGGTCAGGCCGCCGACCACGCCGACGGTGATGCTGTCCGTTCCCGTATGCGCGCCAAAGCTGACGCTGCCGCTCGCGCTGTCGCCGGTGGCGACGACGTTGCTGCCGCCGCCCAAGCTGATGGCAAGCGTATCGTGCGCGCCGGTGGTGGACACCTGGTTGTTGGCGTCGCCGGCGGTGACGGTCAGCACCGCATCGTTGCCGCTGGAGCTGACGCTGTCGGTGTTGGCGTTCTGCGCGGTGAAATGGATGTTGATGTTGCCGTCGCTGGCGCTGGTGACGGCATCGATGCCGGTGCCCAGCGTGATGTTCTGGTTCGAACCGATCTGGCCCTGGCCCAGCGTGATTTGATCGTTGCCATTGCCCAGCGCGATGCTGTCGGTGCTGACGGAGGAGGTGGCGCCGGAGGAAACAAACGTCACGGCGGCATTGTCGCCGGCGCCGGCCAGATTGAAGCCCGATGCATAGGTCACGCCGTCAACGCTGATGCCGATGTGGCCGTTCAGGCTCAGGCTTTGCAAGGCGGGCAGTTGCGAGTTGCCGATGGCGATGGTGTTGACAGTCGTCGCGGAAGTGGACGTTTCGCTGATCACGACATTGGCAAGCTTGGTATCGACGATGCCGCCGATGGAAATCGCGCCGGCGCCGTTTCCGACCAGGTTGAAGCTTGTTGCGCTGGTCGAGAGCGAGCCGAGGGTCAGGCCGTAGGTGTTCAACGTCAGCGTGGCGAGCGCATTGTCGCTGATGCCGGCGAAGGCCGAGGCATTGGTGGCGATGCTGTCGTTGATCGTCAGCGCGGCAACGGAATCGACCAGGGGCGTGCTGACGGAAAGCGGTGCGTTGCCGCTGATGTTGAAGGTGGCCAGGGTGCCGTCGATCAGCGTGCCCAGCGTATTGCCCTGGCCCGAGGTGGAATTGGAGGATAGATCGACCGTCAGCGCGCCCTGGTTGGCGTAGCCTGCAATGGTCAATCCGCCCATGGCGATGCCGCCCGTTGCCGTGGTGCCGAGCGTCACGTCCTGCACCGCACCGCTCGCTTCGGCGCCGGCGAACACCAGCGATATGGTGTGGGAGTCGGAGGCGATCAGGCTGATCGGCGTGTCGGCATGCATGTCGGTGAAGGCGATGTTGCCGCCGCTGCCGTCGACCACGAGGTTGTTGTACGGGCCGGCATATTTCATGTCCAGCGTGCCCGAGGTCGCGCCCGACATTTCCCAGGTCTGGAAGTTGGAAAAGCTGGAGAGATTGGTGGTGGTGGCAAAGGTGACGCCGGAGAAGTCGATGCTGTTGGCGCCCGAACTACCGGCGGCAATGGTGCCGGAGAGCGAATCGACCGTGACGTTGTCGGCGCCTTTGCCGCCGGAGAAGTTTTGCACGCCGTTCAGGATCACGTCGACCGTGCCGGAAGCGCCGCTCGCGTCGACGCTGGCGTGGCTGCTGATCTGGCTCAGGTTGGCGCTGAAGTTGCCGCTGCCGGTGATCGTGACGGCGATGGCGCCGGGTGCCGTCAGGCTGGCTACGGTGAGATTGGCGCTGTCGGCAAAGCTCAAGGCGCCGGCCTGCGCGACCGACAAGGTGATGCCTGTGGAATCGTCATTGGCCGCCACCACGTTCAAGCCCAGGATGTTGGGCGCACTGACGGTCATGGCGCTGTCGCCGTCGAGCGTCAGCGCCAGCGGCGCGGTCAGCGCGACCGAGGCGGCAACGGTGACGTTCTGGCCGTTGTCGCCGGCCACGGTCAGCGCGGTGAGCGCATTGCTCTCGACCTTGGCCGTGCCCGTGGGAGCGGCAATCGTTGCGCTGGTGATGATGTTGGTGTCGACTGTGTTGTAGTTCGCATCCACGATCACGATGTTGCTGCCGCCATTGACGGCGACCGTCTTGGTGGCGCTGCCGCCGTTGACCGTGACGGCGTGGTTGACGTCGCTGTAGACGGCAACCGACGCGCCGCCGTAGGTTGTCACCGATCCTGCGGCGCCGGTGTCGCGCACCGTCAGCGCCGTGCCGGACCCCACGGTCACGTTGTCGGTCCCGTGCGACAGGCCGATGTCGAGCGTCTTCAAGCCGCTCCAGGTGCTGAAATCGGCCGTGCCGATGGATTCGGCCGATTGCAGGTTCAAAGTCGCGATGCCGCTGATGGTCGATTGGGGAATCGTCAAGGTCGCGCCGAGGCCGAAATCGTTGATGTTCAGGACATTGCCAGTGTCCGTGGGCGTGACCGCGTCGCCCTGGTTCAAGGTCGCGGCCGGCAGTCCGGCGGCGAGGCCGGCGGCGTTGTCGAGCACGGCGTTGAAGGTATTGCTGCCCAGGCCGCCGCTCAAGGTATCGGCGCCGGCGGTCAAGGTATAGGTATTGTTGGTTGTTTCCGCGCCCAGCGTGGCGAGCGCCTGCGCGACTTCGCCCGCGTAGGCGCTGCCCGGGGTGTTGCTGGTGATGCCGGCCAACAGCGAGCGTGCCACCAGCGCCGCCGTTGGCCCGCTATAGTCGGCGATGCCGTTGGCGCTGGAAACGGCGCTGGTGAACTGGCCGGCCACGGCCAGCTTGTTGGCAATCGTCGTGCCGTCGATCAAGCCTTGCGTGGTCGTGTTGGTTTGCGCTGCGGCAGCGATCGAGAGCGCGGCGCTGCCCAGGCTGACGCTACCCGAGGTGATGGCGTTGACCCAGAAATCGAGCCCTGCGGCGGCCGGCGCCCGGTTGAGCAGGTTTTCGAATACGGCCGTGACGAAGGAGGCGGCGCCGCTGGTGCTGGTGTCGATCTGGCCGTAGAGCAGCACCGATTCCGGGCTGGTGCCGAAGCTGTCGATCAGCTTTTGCACGGCGGTGTTGGTGGAGTAGGCCGCAGTCAGGCCGGCGATATCGGTCGGCGCCGCCGCTGCCGCCATGGCGGCTTCGAAATTCTGCAAACCCTGGGCGTCGGCGGGACGGCCAAAGTAAGTCACATACAGTTCCTGCACGACGGTTTGGTAGCTGCTGGAAGAAGACATGAAAACGGCCTCGAAGAAAAGAAAAAATAAGGAATGAAAAATGTATGGAAACTGGAGTCGCTCGTTACGCGGACAGGCCGATCACCTTGTCCACAACATGTTCCACGCCGTGCATCGCGCGCCATTGTAGCGCGCCTTGCCGCGCCGCTTCGGCATGGCGGGGATAGTCCTGCCCCAATTCCTGCACCGCTTGCAGGATGCCGGCAACGGAATGATCGAGATAGCAGCGCGAGGAACCCAGTGCAACAAAGCGTGCCGCCGCCAGCGTGCCGGCCGGCAGCACGAAAGGAGTGCCGCAAGCCACCGCATTGCAGGCGATGCCGGACATGCGATGCACGTATTGCTCGCGCTGCATGGGACAGACAATGGCGTCGCAGCGCGCCATCCCGGCTTGCAGGTCGTCAATGAAGCCGTCGAGAATATGCAGATTCGGATGGCCGTTGCTGTTGACGAAGCGGCCGTTCGTGTCGTGCAGTACCACGTGGTGCCCGAGCGCAAGCAGCCGCTCCGCCAACGGCGCGATGACCTCGATGCCGCGCTCTTCGCGCTGCGAGCCGAAGAATCCGATCGTCTGCAGAATTTGGGCATAATCGGCTTTGCCGGGGCCCTCGAGTGCGATGGGAAGCACCGCCACCGGCATGCCATCGAGATACCCGGCGAGGAAATCGGCAATGACCGGATCGATGGCGCCCATCCGAAACTTGAGGCCGCGCCGGCGCACGTGTTCGCTGGCCATGCGCCAGACCTGGGCGGAAATCGCACCCTGATGAAACGGTTCGGCATGCGCATAGCCCACGCAGGTTCCCGCCAGGCCGGACAGCGAAGCACCGTAGAATTCCAGCGGCTTGAGCGAAGGGAAAAGATTCAGGTCTGCCGGCGCTGCCTGCGACAGTTCGCCGGCCATGGCGCGCGCCAGTTGTTCAAGCCCGGCCATGACATCTACGCCCAAGTCGAGCGGGGCATAGGCGAAATGCGAAAACAGCGGGACAAAGCGGCAATCCGCCGCCGCGAATGCCGCGCTCACGTTGGCCTCGGCGCCGATCGCGCCGTGCACTTGCACCGTGCAGCCGCGAGCGCGGAAGCTTTTCGCCAGGTTCAGGCAAAAGTCGAAATGGTGGCCGGTTCTTCCCCGCAATCCATTGTCGAAAATATTGACGCGCATCGTCGGCCGGCTTGGTGTTGCCTGAATGTTGTCGAAGTCGCAGTATATACGGCATGACATCATTTGCGATGCCGGCCACTGGCGAAATATCTCGATATTTCCCACCGGGAACGGCGAACTGCGGCGGCACGGCGCTGCAATTTTCGGCGGCGGCGATGGCAATAGCGAAATTGCACCGAAAGCGCCGCCCTTCGTGCCAAAAAATGCCTTCGCCATCGCTGTCGAAGCCGCCTTGTCAGCGCTTTTTGCGATATAATTCGAATTTCCCGCATGTGCCGTTCGGCACCATCTGCAATGACCAAATTTGTATTTGTCACCGGCGGCGTCGTGTCATCCCTGGGTAAGGGGATAGCCGCCGCCTCCCTCGCTGCGATCCTTGAATCGCGCGGCCTCAAAGTCACCCTGCTCAAGCTCGATCCCTACATCAATGTGGATCCGGGCACGATGAGCCCGTTCCAGCACGGCGAAGTGTTCGTCACCGATGACGGCGCCGAGACCGACCTGGACCTGGGCCACTACGAACGCTTCATCTCGGCCAAGATGCGGAAGGTCAACAACTTCACCACCGGCCAGATCTACGAATCGGTGATCCGCAAGGAGCGGCGCGGCGAATACCTGGGCAAGACGGTCCAGGTGATTCCGCACATCACCAACGAGATCCAGGAATACATCCATCGCGGCGCCGAAGGCTTCGACGTGGCCATCGTCGAAATCGGCGGCACGGTGGGCGACATCGAATCCTTGCCCTTCCTCGAAGCGGCGCGCCAATTGAGCCTGCGTGCGGGCCGTTCGGCCGCGGCCTTCGTGCACCTGACCTTGGTGCCCTACCTGGTTTCGGCCGGCGAATTGAAAACCAAGCCGACCCAGCACAGCGTGCAAAAGCTGCGCGAAATCGGTATCTCGCCCGACGCCTTGCTGTGCCGCGCCGACCGGCGCATTCCCGACGACGAGCGCGCCAAGATTTCGCTTTTCTCCAACGTGGAAGAGGATGCCGTCATCTCGGTCTGGGATGCCGACACCATCTACAAGATCCCGCAGATGCTGCACGACCAGGGCCTTGACGAGATCGTGTGCCAGAAACTCGGCATCCAGGCCAAGCCGGCCGACCTGACGATGTGGACCAAGCTGGTGCATACGCTGGAAAACCCCAAGGACGTGGTCACCATCGGCATGGTCGGCAAGTATGTCGACCTGACCGAATCCTACAAGTCGCTGACCGAAGCGCTGCGTCACGCCGGCATCCACACCGAGAGCCGCGTCAACATCGAATACCTCGACTCCGAAGAAATCGAAGCCAAGGGCACGGCAGGCCTGGCGCATTTTGATGCCATCCTGGTGCCGGGCGGCTTCGGCAAGCGCGGCGTGGAAGGCAAGATCCTGGCGGCGCGTTATGCCCGCGAGCACAAGATCCCCTACCTGGGCATCTGCCTCGGCATGCAAGTGGCGCTGATCGAATACGCGCGCAACATGGCCGGCCTCGATCATGCCAATTCAACCGAATTCGACGACCAGACGCCCAACCCCGTAGTGGCCTTGATCACCGAGTGGCAAAACCACGACGGGCAGGTCGAGCGGCGCGACGCCAATTCCGACCTGGGCGGCACCATGCGCCTGGGTGCGCAAACCTGCGCCGTCAAGCCCGGCACGCTGGCCGCCGAAGTCTATGGCGACAAGGTCACGGAACGTCATCGTCATCGCTATGAAGCCAACAACCACTATCTCGGCCGCGTGGAAAAAGCCGGTCTGGTGGTCTCGGCCCGCACACCGACCGAAGACCTGTGCGAAATCATGGAACTGCCGCGCAGCGGCGAAAACAGCCATCCGTGGTACGTCGGCGTGCAATACCACCCCGAATTCAAGTCGACGCCGCGCGACGGCCATCCCTTGTTCATCTCCTACATCAAGGCGGCCCTGGCGCACAAGCGCGCCACGGTGGAAAGGAAGGCGGCATGAAGCTCTGCGGATTCGATGCGGGTCTCGATCACCCGTTCTTCCTGATCGCCGGACCCTGCGTGATCGAATCGCAGCAGATGGCATTGGACACCGCCGGCAAGCTCAAGGAAATCACCGCGAGCCTGGGCATCAACTTCATCTACAAGTCCTCGTTCGACAAGGCCAACCGCTCGTCGGGCACCTCGTTTCGCGGTCTCGGCATGGAAAAGGGCCTGGAGATTCTGGCCGAGGTGAAAAAGCAGATCGGCGTGCCGGTCCTGACCGACATCCACGAGATCGACGAGATCAAGCCCGTGGCTGCCGTGGTTGATGTGCTGCAGACGCCGGCCTTCCTGTGCCGCCAGACTGACTTCATCAATGCCTGCGCGCAATCGGGCAAGCCGGTCAATATCAAGAAGGGTCAGTTCTTGGCTCCCCACGACATGAAGAATGTCATGGAAAAGGCCAGGAGCGCGGCGCGCGCAGCGGGCTTGAATGAAGACAGCTTCATGGCTTGCGAACGCGGCGCCTCGTTCGGTTACAACAACCTGGTGTCCGACATGCGCTCGCTGGCGATCATGCGCGAAACCGGTTGCCCCGTCGTGTTCGACGCCACCCACTCGGTGCAGTTGCCGGGCGGGCAGGGCACCAGTTCGGGCGGGCAGCGCGAATTCGTGCCGGTGTTGGCGCGCGCAGCCATCTCGGTCGGCATTGCGGGCCTGTTCATGGAAACGCACCCGAACCCGGCCGAAGCCAAGTCGGACGGCCCGAACGCCGTGCCGCTGTCGCGCATGAAGGATTTGCTCGGCACGCTGATCGAACTCGATCGCGTGACAAAGAAGAACGGCTTCCTCGAAGCTGATTTTTCGTAATAAAGAATTTGTGACGATCAGCCGCCTTGAGCTACAAAATGGCGGTCAGCTCCCCTCGCCCGCGGGCGGTGAAGTCGGGGTTTCAGACATTATAATGTCTGCCGACTGAACGACACGCGCCTGCAAGCGCGTGGCTACTCCCTACAGGGACACAGGGGAGAGGGGCTGGGGGTGAGGGAGCTCGTCAAGACCGGTGCTCTCTTGCATACCCCCACGTCCCTGTGCTTTCGCGTTTGCGGGAGACGGGATAGAACGACAGGATGCTGGCAGTCGCAATCCACATTGATGATCTTTCAGGAGAATAGTGAATGAGTGCAATTGTTGACATCATCGGGCGCGAAATCATCGATTCGCGCGGCAATCCCACCGTCGAATGCGACGTGCTGCTCGAGTCCGGCGTCATGGGCCGCGCCGCCGTGCCCTCGGGCGCCTCGACCGGTTCGCGCGAAGCGATCGAATTGCGCGATGGCGACAAGGGCCGTTTCTTCGGCAAGGGCGTCTTGAAAGCCTGCGAGAACATCAATACCGAAATCTCGGAAGCGATCATGGGCCTCGATGCCAATGAGCAAGCCTTCCTCGATCGCACCCTGATCGACCTGGACGGCACCGACAACAAGGCCCGCCTGGGCGCCAACGCCACGCTGGCCGTCTCGATGGCTGTGGCCAAAGCCGCCGCCGAGGAGTCCGGCCTGCCGCTGTACCGCTATTTCGGCGGTTCGGGCGCGATGCAGATGCCGGTGCCGATGATGAACGTCATCAACGGCGGCGCGCACGCCGACAACAACCTGGACATCCAGGAATTCATGATCATCCCCGTAGGCGCCCCGTCGTTCCGCGAAGCGATCCGCTATGGCGCCGAAGTGTTCCATACGCTCAAGAAAATCCTGCACGACAAGAAGCTGACCACGGCAGTGGGCGACGAAGGCGGCTTTGCGCCTTCCGTTGCCAACCACGAAGAAGCGATCAAGATGATCATCCAGGCCATCGAGCAAGCCGGCTATGAACCCGGCCGCCAGATCGCCCTCGGTCTCGATTGCGCCGCCAGCGAATTCTTCAAGGACGGCAAGTACCAGCTCGAAGGCGAAGGCTTGGCGCTCTCGTCCAGGGACTTCACCAACCTGCTCGAAACCTGGGTCGACAAATACCCCATCATCTCGATCGAAGACGCCATGGCCGAAAACGATTGGGACGGCTGGGCCACGCTGACCAATGCGCTGGGCAAGAAGGTGCAATTGGTGGGCGACGATCTGTTCGTCACCAACACCAAGATCCTGCGCGAAGGCATCCAGAAGGGCATCGCCAACTCGATCCTGATCAAGATCAACCAGATCGGCACCCTGACCGAAACCTTCGCCGCGATCGAGATGGCCAAGCGCGCCGGCTACACCGCCGTGATCTCGCACCGCTCGGGCGAAACGGAAGATTCGACCATCGCCGACATCGCCGTCGGCACCAATGCGCTCCAAATCAAGACCGGTTCCATGTCGCGTTCGGACCGCATGGCGAAGTACAACCAGTTGCTGCGCATCGAGGAAGACCTGGGCGACATCGCCAGCTATCCCGGCCGTAGCGCGTTCTACAACCTGAAGTAAATGAATGGACGTCTCCAGAAATCGTAGCGAGCGGTCCAAGGTCGCACCGAGAGGCGCAACCGTACGGCTGTACGGTGGGCATCACAGGTGCGAGATTGGGCCGCGCAGTAGATTGATGGAGGCGTCAGCGTGCGGCTGATCGCTCTTTGCTTAGTCACCTTGCTGGTACTGATTCAGTACCCATTGTGGCTCGGCAAGGGCGGTTGGCTGCGCGTGCACGAACTCGATCTGCAAGTCGCCGCCGCGCATGAAAAGAACGACGAAGCCAAGGCGCGCAACGGCAAGCTGGCGTCGGAAGTCAACGACCTCAAGGACGGCACCGGCGCCGTGGAAGAACGCGCCCGGCTGGAATTGAACATGATCAAGAGCGATGAGGTGTTTGTGCAGATCACGGCGCCTGCGGGCAAGGATGCCTCGGCTGCATCTGCGCCTGCCGCACCGCCAGTCTCCCAGGCATCGCAAGTCACTGCGAAACCGAGCGGACAATAAATCCGGCCTGTGCCGCCTTGTCTTGTTTCACCACCAGGATTTGTCGTTCAATACCTTCTTCTTGTAGTAGTCGATGTTGGCGCGCATGGCGAAGGTCATTGATAGGCCTATGCTGAACAGGATGCTCAACGGCGAGACCAGGCTGCGTGGGACGTTCGTCAATGCCAGGAAAATACCGAACGCAATGTTGATTGCGAAGAGCAGCATGAAAAGGCCGATTGCCTTCTTCCACATTCCTTTGCAGAGGTAGTAGATCGGCCCAAAGAAAAAGGCCAGGACGTTGAAACCCGTCGTGCCGTAACCGGCACGCGCAATACCCCCGGCGGCTTTGATCAGATGAAAGCGGCGCTTCCATCGGTTGGAAACAGATAGTACGCCGATATCGGCGCCCTCATTGACATACGACGCGACGAAGGCATCATTGGCCGATACCGCGTATGGATTGAAATCCGACAAGTGCTTCTCCCTGTGTGCAGCCGTGCCGTCTGTGCGGCATGCGGCCGTGCCTGAATCGAATGATGCTCAGGCGCTTGCAGTATTTAAGCGCAATATCGAAGCCTGGTCCAGCTTCAATGTGGCCGCCGCCATCAATTCGTCAAGCTGGGCCAGATTGGTTGCGCTGGCAATCGGCGCCGTCACTGACGGCCGCGCCATCAGCCAGGCCAGCGCAACCTGGGCCGATGTCGCCGCATGCTGCTGGGCCACCTCGTCCAACGTATCGAGGATGCGCAGCCCGCGTTCGTTCAGGTATTTGCCCATGCTGGAGCCGCGCACGCTCTTGGAAAAATCTTTTTCCGAGCGGTATTTGCCGGTCAGGAAACCGGACGCCAGCGAGAAGTAGGGGATCACGCCAAGGCCGTGGGTCAGGCATACCTGTTCCAGGTTATGCTCGAATTCGTTGCGGCGATACAGGTTGTATTCCGGTTGCAGGCTCTGGTAGACCGGGTAGCCGTGTTCGTGCGCCAGCTTCAACGCATGCTGCAAGCGCTCGGCGCTGAAGTTGGAGGCGCCGATCACGCGCACCTTGCCTTGCTTGACCAGTTGCGCGTAGGCTTCCAGCGATTCTTCCTGCGACGCGTCGGCGTCGTCGGTGTGCGACTGATACAGATCGATGTAGTCGGTCTGCAGGCGGGAGAGCGATTCTTCCACCGCGCGCAGGATGTAGTCGGCGCGCAAACCCTTCCTGCCGTCGCCCATGTCCATGCCGACCTTGGTGGCGATCACGACATCCTTGCGCTTGCCGCTTTTCTTCAGCCACTTGCCGATGACGCTTTCCGATTCGCCACCCTTGTGGCCCGGCACCCAGCGTGAATAGACGTCGGCGGTGTCGATCAGGTTGAAGCCGGAGGCGGTGAACCTGTCGAGCAGCGCGAACGACGTGGCTTCATCGACGGTCCAGCCGAACACGTTGCCGCCGAAAGCGAGCGGCGCGACTTCGAGCGGGGAGTGGCCCAGTCTGCGTTTTTTCATACTGACCTCAATGTCTCATCTGGCTCGGGGTTTGCAGCGTTTCGATCGGCTCTTCCGTCGCGAACAATTGTGCGCAATCGATCTTGTCGAACGAATAGTGCTGGCCGCAGAAATCGCAATCGATCTGCAAGGCGTCGAGCTCCTTCAAGGCGGCGTTGACTTCATCGTGCCCAAGCATCTTCAGCATGCCGCCGACCTTTTCGCGCGTGCAGCTGCATTGGAAGCGCGGATGCTCGGCATCGAACACGCGCAGCGTCTCTTCCCAGAACAGGCGGCGCAGCAAGGTGGCGATGTCGGTGGCGAGCAATTCCTCGCGGGCCAGCGTGCCGCCCAGCGCCAGCGCGTGATCCCAGGCATTGTTGGCACGTTCGGCTTCCATTGTTGCGTGGCCGCCTTCCTGCGGCAGCTTTTGCAGCAGCATGCCGCGCGCCACATTCGCGTCGGCCGCGAGCCAGAGCTTGGTGTCGAGCTGTTCCGAGCGCAGCATGTAGTTTTCGATCACGGTCGCGACGTCGTCGCCATCGAGCAAGACGATACCCTGGTAGGGTTGCTGGCCCGGCGCTTTTTCCTTGGGGTCGAGCGTGATCACAAAGCGGCCGTGGCCATGCAGGTTGACCAGGTCATGCAGCGTGGCGCCATCGGCGATTTCAGCGCCTTCACGCAGCTTGGCCATGGCACGCAGGTTCAGCGCCGCGTCGCATTCCACCACCAGGAGGCGCACCGGCCCGTCGCCATGCACCTGCATGACGATGGCGCCGTCGAATTTCAGGTTGGCCGACAGCAGCGCGGAAGCGGCCATCATTTCGCCCAACACGGTCTTGACCGCGATCGGATAATCGCGCCGCGCCAGCACCTGCTTCCAGGTATCGGAAATTTCGACCAGTTCGCCGCGCACGGGGGCTTCCTCGAACAGGAATTTTTGCAGGGTGTCTATCTTGATTGTGTCGCTCATCAATCAATCCGTTTCAGGTTTTCCTTGAAGAACTTGCCGCGCGCGACATAGTTCGCCGTGTTGCCGCGCATGCAGGCAATGTCTTCCGGCGCCAATTCGCGCACTGCCTTGGCGGGGGAACCGATGATCAGGCTGCCATCGGGAAATTCCTTGCCTTCGGTTATCAATGCACCGGCGCCGACGAGGCAATTCTTGCCGATCTTGGCGCCATTCAAGATCACGGCCTGGATGCCGATCAGCGAGCCTTCGCCGATGGTGCAGCCGTGCAGCATGGCTTGATGGCCGATTGTCACGTTGGCGCCGATGGTGAGCGGGTAGCCGGGGTCGGTATGCAGCACGCAGCCTTCCTGCACGTTGCTGTTTTCGCCGATGGTGATCAATTCGTTGTCACCGCGTATCGTGGCGTCGAACCAGATGCTGGCTTTGGGGCCGATGGCGGCTTTGCCGATGATGTTGGCGGTGTCGGCGATGTAAGCCGTGTCGTCAATGGTGGGAACAAATTCGCCGAGTTGATAGATAGCCACAAGTTATCCGTTCGTTATGGAAATGCGCAGGCCGCCGAATTCGGCGCGCCTTTGGACGATTATGCAGATTGGGTTACCCGGCTATTTTACAACCCGCGTGGCTAGGCTGCTGTATCGGGCAGAGAAAGGGGGAAGCTGCGCTTTCTCATCAAGGGCGAAGCAAGATAGTTCTGCATCGCTCTTGTTATTTCCGTCGTCCTCGCGAAAGCGGGGACCCACTACGCCACAGCCGGCGGTTTCAATGTGGATCCCCGTTTTCACGGGGATGACGGGTTAAAGGTGAGCCGTCGGTCGGTGCCAGCGGCGCGGCGGGCATCTGAAGCTAGCGATACATATTCAAGTTGGAAAGCGCCGGCAGCGCAATGCCATACGGATCGACATACCACGGCACCATATCCTGATTGGCGCGGCAATATTGCCCGTCCGTCACTGCCGTCAAGAGGCCGCCACTTGAGGTGGCGCTGCGGCGGTAGCAGCTCCCTGCGGTATCGCCGAACTTGTAGGTTTGCACGCTTTGCTGGCCGGTGCTGCCGGTGAAGTTGCCGCTGGCGTCGAAATCGAGCGTGTCCGACGGCGTCACCGTGTTTTGCACGTCGCTGCTATAGAGCAGCCAACCGTTTTGCGACAGCCAATTGGCGTTGTTGAACGACTGCCTGATCGTCGTCGTCTGCGCGGCTGCCTGGCCGGAAGCGCCGGCGTAGTTGATGTCCACCGTCAGCGGGAAGCTGGCGTGATGGTGCTCATGCACCTCGCCGCCGTTGGAAAAGACGCCGGTATCGGTCTCCACGTCGGTAAGCTGGTCGATGTTTTGCACGTAGTCGCTGCTGTTGATCGTGAAGGCCTGCTTGTTGCTGTAAGCCATATTTTGCCAAACCACGGTGTCGATGCGTCCCCGTGTGGTCTGGATATAGCCCGAAATCTTGAAGTAACGCTTGCTGCCGGTCGTAAGCGTTCCGCTGACGTTGCCTTGGCTGTCCGTCGTGGTCTGATTGGCGATCGTGGGCGCAGCTACCGCTTTGAGCGTGTTGGAAGTCAGCCCGCCGGTGATTTGCGCCGTGGTCGGGTCGCGATATATCAGGATCGCGGCTGATGCGAGGAAGTAGGAATTGGCGTTATACACGTTGATCGCCACCGTATGCGGCTGGCCGTTGCTCAAGAGCGCGGCAAACGGCGAGATATCGACGCGGTACGGCAGCAGGTTCAAGGTCTGCACGCCCGGCGTCGGGCGCCACAGCAGGGGATCGATGCCGCCGGTGAAGATCCACGGATACACCGGCGCTACGCCGGCCGGCTGGCCGTCGATGCTGATTTCCGTCTCGCGGAAGGCCGTGCCGCCGCAGCTCTCCAATTGGCTGGACAAGGCGCTCGGCACACAGGTGTACCAGAATTCGTCGCCCGATTGGCCCTGTGCCAGCACGTCGATGAAGGCGCGCTCGACATTGGCCGGGAACGTGACGGTTTGGCTCAGCTGATCGGTCGAGGTATTCAAGGTCACGGCGCCGCCGGTGCCTGATGCCGACATCGGCACCACCACGTCAGCGGTGCGCATGGGCGTCACACCTTTTACCACGGGGTAGAACTGCAGCGTCGCGGTGCCTTGCAGGATGCCGGTATAGGTGGAATTGACCAGGTTGCCCAGATCGACGCTGCCTTGCTGCGTGCCGCCAAACAGCGAAGAATAATCGGTCAGGTCGCGCTCCACATGCCAGTTGCGCGCAACTGAGGCCGACGGCTCTGCGGTCGTGCCGGTATAGATGTTGACGCCGCCCAGCCAGATATGCGCCGTGCGGTCATATTGGTTGCCGGCGTTGATCGACAGATCGACCTCCAGCACCACCTTGGACCACGGGCCGGGGCAGGATGCGGGAGGGGCGTAGTTGAAACTATGGCTGTTGAAATCGGCGAATGCCTGGTTGGCAAACAGCACGACACTGCATGGCGTAGTCGGCGGGCGCGGCACGGCGGGGTCGGCGATGGCTACGTTGGCCGAACCGACGGAGAAGCCGGGCGGCAGCGTAGCTGCGGCAGCAGGGATCATCGTGATCGAGCAAATGGCGAGGAGCGCGGTTGCCGCAGCTTGTGCGCAAGATCGGCGGTGTCCGACGACGGCGGCGCAATAGGCGAGGCAAGACGAGACAAATGGTGTGCAGGCGAGACGGGAAAGGCAGGACGGCATGTTGTTCCTCTCAAAGTGGTGAAATTTCGTGTTTTGAAATTTCGCGCGAACATACCCGCACCAGCAAGATGCTTGATAAGGGCACCTCCAAGAATCTACTGCGCCGCCCAATCTCGGGCCTGCGATGCTCACCGTACATTCGTACGGCTACGTTTCTCGCCCGACATTGAGCCGCTCGCTACGATTTTTAGAGGCGCCCTAAGCCTCCTGCAATACGGCCGCCCCCTTTATCCGAGGCGCATGACATGCGCCGGTGTTCGCTTTCTTGTCCGCGAAAGCTGTAGTTTTACTTGAAATTTCGACAAGTTGCAACAGGGGAGGCGGCAGGCTGCCGCCATTGTTGCTTGTCGTTTCTGATTGTCTTGGACGGATTGATTTCAGGCTGCCGCACAGCTTTTGTGCGGCAAGATGCGCTTATTCAGGCGGCAAGCACCTTGCGCAGCCAGGCGCCGATATGGCCGATTTCTTCGGGGCAGACGGCATGCGGCATGTTGTAGTCATGCCATTCGATCTGGTAACCCAGACCGGCGAGGAAGTCGCGCGAGCGCAGGCTGTATTCGATCGGAATCACCGGGTCGGCCTTGCCATGCACCATGAAAACCGGCGTCTCGCGGCTGGCGGCGCTACTCTCGGCGGCGGCTTTCTCGGCCAGGGGAAGGTAGCCCGAAAGGCACATCAAGCCGCCCAGCTTGTGCGGGTAGCGCAAGCCGGTTTGCAGCGCCATGACGCAACCTTGCGAAAAGCCGGCCAGCACGATGCGCTCGGGCGCAATGCCGCGCGCGATTTCCTGTTCCATCAATTGCTCGATCAATTGCTGCGAGGTGCGTATCGTGGCTTCGTCTTCGCGGCCCTGGCGGTCGAAGTCGAAATGCAGGAAGTCGTACCAGGCGGGCATCACATAGCCGCCATTGGCCGTCACCGGCCGCGTCGGCGCGTAGGGGAAGATGAAGCGTATGCCTTCAAGGCCTTGCAGATCGAGTTCCTGCGGCATCGAAACGAAATCGGTCGGGCTTGCTCCCAGGCCGTGCATCCAGATCACGCTGGCAGTGGTGTCGGGCGCGGTGTCGAGCTGTATCGTGGCGAGGTGCTTGGTCATGGTTTGACAGGATTTATTTTTGCCGGATGGCGGATTTGGGGCGGAACGCCTTGCACACCGCGTCGTTGGTTTCGATATAAGGCCCGCCGATCAGGTCGATGCAATACGGCACGGCGGCGAAGATGCCCGGCACCACTTGCCTGCCCTCGGCATCTTTCAAGCCTTCGAGCGTTTCCTTGATCGATTTTGGTTGGCCCGGCAGGTTCATGATCAGCGCCGCATGGCCTTCGGTCTCGCGGATCACGGCCACCTGGCGCGACAGGATGGCGGTTGGCACGAATTTCAGGCTGATCTGGCGCATCTGCTCGCCGAAGCCCGGCATTTCCTTGGTGGCAACAGCCAGTGTGGCTTCGGGCGTCACGTCGCGCCGCGCCGGGCCGGTGCCGCCCGTGGTCAGCACCAGGTCGCAGCGGCATTGGTCCACCAATTCGATCAGGGCCGCCTCGATGGCCGAGCGTTCATCGGGGATCAGGCGGCATTCCATTTCCCAGGGCGAGGTGAGCGCCGCGCCGAACCATTCGCGCAGCGCCGGCAAGCCCTGGTCTTCATAGACGCCCGAGGAGGCCCGGTCCGAGATCGACACCAGGCCGATCAGCAGCAGGTCGGGCTCAACTCGCCCGTCAGTCCGCCGGCTCGTCATGCTCGTCGCCGTCGTCCTGCGCCGTGCCGGGCTTTTCTTCCTCGCCCTGCAATTGCTTGAGGATCTGGAAAATCTCGCGGTAAGCCTTGGGCGGCTTGCTTTCCGCCTGCTCGCGGCGGGCATTGCGGATCAGCGTGCGCATGTGCTGCGCATCGAGATCGGGGTGCTCTGCCATCAGCTCGGTGAGCGCATTATCGTTGGCCAGCAGTTTCTCGCGCCCGCGCTCCAAGGCATGCATGGCCGCCGTGTCGGCCTTGGAGAGGCCCTTCCAGCTATCGAGCGTGCGCTGGATCGCGGCGAGTTCTTCCGGATCGAGCGAGCGCATCTTCTTGCCCACGTACTGCATCTGGCGCCGCCGCCCTTCGTGGTCCTTGATCTGCTGGCATTCGAGGATGGCATCGCGCACGTCCTCCGGCATCGGCACGCGCTTGACGCGGTCGCGCGGTTCCGCCACCAGGTCTTCGCCGAGCTTTTGCAGGGCGGTCATTTCACGCTTGAGTTGCGATTTGGAGGGGCGATCGTATTCCTGCTCGAACTCGTTCGACTGAAAGCCGCAGGAACCCCGATTGGGATTAGGCATAATGTTTTAAATGAATTTGTACTGATATGATAGACATTTTACACCCTCGCCGGATAAACCCTGCCCATGAGCAATTCCGTATTTACACATAGTCAAGATCAGTTGAAGCAACTCGCGCAGGATGTCTTGCGTTACGCCAAGGAAAAAGGCGCGTCGCACGCCGTGGTGGAAATCAATGAAGGGCAGGGCCTGTCGGTCGGTGTGCGCAAGGGCAAGATCGACACCATCGAGCAAAACAAGGACAAGGGCATGGGCGTCACGGTCTACCTGGGCGAACAAGGCCAGGTGCGGCGCGGCGATGCCAATACCACCGACTTTTCGCGCGCCGCGCTGGAAGCCACGGTCGATGCCGCCTACAACATCGCGCGCTTCACCTCGCCCGACGATTGCGCCGGCCTGCCCGACGCCGATATGCTGGAAATGCATCCGCGCGACCTGAAACTGTGCCACCCCTGGCTGATCACGACCGAGGAAGCGGTGGAACTGGCACTGCGCGCCGAAGCGGCCGCCTTCGCCGTTGACAAGCGCGTCACCAACAGCGACGGCGCCGGCGTCTATGCCCAGCAGTCGCACTTTGTCACGGGCAACACACACGGCTTCATGGGCGGCTATGCCCATTCGCGCCACACGCTCTCGGTCTCGCCGATTGCCGGCAAGGGCGCCGGCATGCAGCGCGACGACTGGTACACCTCGCAGCGCGACGCGAAAAAAATGGCTTCGCCCGAAGCTGTCGGGTGCTACGCCGCCGAACGCGCGCTGGCACGCTTAAACAGCCGCAAGCTCGATACGCGCAAATGCCCCGTGCTGTTTGAAGCCCCGCAAGCGGCTGGCCTTCTGGGTGCCTACGTGCAAGCCACCTCGGGCGGCGCACTGTACCGCAAATCGAGCTTCCTGCTTGAGTCGCTGGGCCAGCAAGTGTTCCCCGAGCATATCCAGATCGTCGAAGACCCGCACGTCATCGGCGCCGTCGGCTCCGCCCCGTTCGACGACGAAGGCGTGCAGACGCACCAGCGCGACGTGGTCAAGAATGGCGTGGTGCAGGGCTACTTCCTCTCCACTTATTCCTCGCGCAAGCTGGGCATGAAAACCACCGGCAACGCCGGCGGCTCGCACAACCTCACGTTCAAATCGAGCCTGACCAAGAAGAGCGACGACTTCAAGGGCATGCTGAAAAAGATGGGCACGGGTTTGCTCGTCACCGACCTGATGGGCCAGGGCGTGAACTACGTAACAGGCGACTATTCGCGCGGCGCTTCGGGCTTCTGGGTCGAGAACGGCGAAATCCAATACCCGGTCGAGGAAATCACCATCGCCGGCAACATGAAGGAAATCTTCCGCCATATCGTCGCGATAGGGGGCGATACCCTGATTCGCGGGACCAAGGAGACGGGGTCGGTGTTGTTGGAGAGTATGACGGTGGCGGGGAATTGAGGGGGGCCTAGCCTTCGGCTTGCGATATGCGGCCTGCCTCTGCGATCAGGTTGCTGATCGCCCCTCGACCACGGGCGAGAGAGGGGCGGGCGGCGATCCGATGAGGGCGGTGGCGAACTGACTCAGTTCCTAGGTATGTAAGCGAAGCGCGTTCGACCGATTCGTCATAAATTCGTTTTGCTGTGGGTGGTGAGAAATTGCGTTCTTTCTCGTCGACGCCTTCGCCGGGGGCAGCCCGGCAGCCGCTCACTTTCTTTGCTTCGCCAAAGAAAGTAAGCAAAGAAAGGCGACGCGACACCATCGCCCCCTTCGGGGGTGCCCAAAAAGTCAGGCGCCAAAGCGGGAAGTGCAGGAAACTCGCCTACGGCTCAAACAACCTGCACTTCTTTTTCCGCTTTGACGCCTGACTTTTTGGCGATGCTTAACGCGAACTGCGTCCGGCACTACCGGAGCTTGTCTCGCTTCGCTTGCCAGTGCGCTGGCCGTAGTTATTCTGTTCGTCATTCTCGCCAAGTTTGGTTGCTCGCGTCTTGGTAAGCGCAGCGAGACAGGATGCGGCCGCGTCGAACGTAGTTCCGCTTGCGACGACGCCAAAAAGACGGGAGTCAAAGCGGATAAAGAAGCGCGGATGTTTGAGCCGAAGGCGAGTTTCCGCGCTTCCCGCTTTGGCTCCCGTCTTTTTGGGAACCCCGAAGCGGCGTCGTCGTCGCGGTCGCCTTTTTTTGCTTACTTTTGGGCGGCCGGCTAGGTGCGAAGCAAAAAAAGTAAGCAGCTGCCGGGCTGCCCCCGGCGAAGGCTTCAACGAGAAAGAACACCATTCGAAACCAAGCGCCGCAAAACGAATTGACGCCGTTGCATCAGTTTAAAGCTCTCGTATCGAATATTGACGGACAACGACTAACACATTGGCTGAAAGTCAGGCACGCAAACGACACCCCCGCAAACGACACCCCCGCAACATCACCGCTCGCTAACCGCCGGATTATCCGGCAACTGCGTAACATCCCACCCCCCACCCAGCGCCTTGATCAACAGCACGCTGGCCGACAGCCGCTTGTTGAGCAAATCGACCATGGTCCGTTCGTTGGTAAGCGCCGTGGTCTCTACCGTGATCACGTCGAGGTAGGCCACGATGCCGGCCTTGTACTGATTCATCGTCAATTCAACCGAGCGGCGCGACAACTCCACCGCTTCGTGCTGCTTGTCCATTTCCTGTTCCAGGATGCGCAATGCGGCGATGTTGTCTTCGACTTCCTGGAAGCCGGTGAGCACGGTCTGGCGGTAGTTGGCGACCGAGGCGTCATAGGAGGCCTTGGCCTGATCGGACGCCGCGCGCAGGGCGCCGCCGTCGAACAGGGTTTGCGCCAACGAGGGGCCGAGCGACCACAGCCGGTTGGGTACCGAAATCCAGTGCGCAAAACTGCTGCTCTGGTAACCGCCTTCGGCCGCCAGCGTCAGGTTGGGGAAGTACGCCGATTCGGCCAGGCCGACCTTGGCGTTGGCCGAGGCCGCAAGGCGCTCCGCATTGGCGATGTCGGGGCGGCGTTCCAGCAGGGTTGAGGGTACGCCGATCGGGATTGCCGGCACGGCCGTATCGAAACCCGAAACCGGCTTGATCGAAAAGACCGAAGCCGGTTTGCCGACCAGGAGGGCGATGGCATGTTCGGTCTGGGCGCGCTGCACGTCGAAGTCGATGGCTTGCGCCTCGGTGGTGCGCAATTGCGTCTCTGCCAGCACCACGTTTTCCTTGGGCACCGTGCCGACCGCGTACTGGTTACGCGTCAGTTCTAGCGACTTTTTGTAGTCTTCCACCGTCTTGTCGTAAAGCTGGCGCTCGGCATCGAGATCGCGCAATTGAAAATAGTCCTGCGCCAATTGCGCCTGGGCCGACAGGCGCGCGGCCTGCAAATCGGCGGCGCTGGCCTGGGCGCTGCTCTGGTTTGCCTCGACATTGCGCCGCACGCGACCCCAGAGATCGGGTTCCCAGCTGGCGTCGATGGTCAGGAGGTTGGTGGTGGTTGGCCCGGTGGAAGCACCCGTGGCTCCGGTCGTCGTGGAAGACGATGCCGCGCGCGAAGACGGGCTGGCGGCGCGCGTATGCGAGGCATTGGCCGTCACCGTCGGGAAGTAAGAGGCTTGCGCGCCGCGCACCAGTGCGCGCGCTTCGCGGTATTGCGCTTCGGCCTGCGCGACGGTCTGGTTCGAGATGTTGACCTGTTCTTCGAGTTCGTTCAACAGCGGGTCGTGGTAGATTTCCCACCACTTGCCCGGCAGCTTGGTGTCGGCCGGTTGCGCCGTCTTCCAGTCTTGCATTTCCTTGAATGCCTCAGGCGTCTCGGTCTTGGGTTTGACGTAGTTCGGGCCCACGGCGCAGGCCGTCAGGAAGAGCGGTGCCAGGATCGCCACCGATGCCCGCGGCATCAGGCGTTTTGCGGATTTGGCTTGCATGTTCGGATTCTCCAGGGTTCGAGTCTTTTAGATTTTTTCCAGGACCAATTCCTCGGCAGTAGTGCCGCGGAATTCGGCCCAGACGCGGCGCCACCAGGTTTGGAAGCGGTCGAGGTAGAGGTAGACCACGGGCGTGGTGAAGAGCGTCAGCATCTGGCTCACGATCAAGCCGCCGACGATGGTGACGCCCAAGGGGCGGCGCAACTCGGAGCCGGTGCCGGTGCCGAAAGCCAGCGGCAAGGCGCCGAGCAGGGCCGCCATGGTGGTCATCATGATCGGGCGGAAGCGCAGCATGCAGGCCTGGCGGATTGCTTCGAACGGCGTCTTGTGCTCGTCACGCTGCGCGACAAGGGCGAAGTCGATCATCATGATGGCGTTCTTCTTGACGATGCCGATCAGGAGGATGATGCCGATGAAAGCCATCACGCTCAAATCCATCTTGAACAGCATCAGCGCCAGGAGCGCCCCGACGCCGGCCGAAGGCAGGGTCGAGAGGATCGTGATCGGATGCACATAGCTTTCATACAGCACGCCGAGCACGATATAGATCGTAAACAAAGCGCCCAGGATCAGGAAGGGCAGGGAAGACAGCGAGTCCTGGAAAGTCTTGGCCGTGCCCTGGAAGCTGGCATGGATGGTCGAGGGCATGCCGCTCTTGAGCACGGCCGCATCGATCGCCTTGACCGCGTCGGACAGCACCACGCCCGGCGGCAGGTTGAACGACATCGTCATGGCGGGGAACTGGCCCTGGTGATTCACCGAGAGCGTGGTGTTGGTCGGCGCGAAGTGCGAGAAGGCGGACAAGGGCACCAACTGGTCGGCCCGGTTGGCGACGTAGATGCCGTTCAAGGTCTCGGGGCGCTGCCAATACTTCGGCGCCACTTCCATGACCACGTGGTACTGGTTCTTGGCTTCGTAGATCACCGAAACCAGGCGCTGGCCGAACGCGTCGTACATGGCGGCATCGATCGCGCTTTCGGTCACGTTCAGGCGTGCCGCCGTGGCGCGGTCGATTTCGAGCGTGATCTGCAGGCCGCGGTCCTGCTGGTTGCTGTTGACATCGGCCAGTTCAGGCAAGCCCTGGAGAATCTTCAGGACGCGCGGCGACCAGGCGTTGAGGTCGGCCAGGTTGTCGCCTTGCAGCGCATATTGGTATTGCGAGTTCGAGCCGCGCGCGCCGGTGCTGATGTCTTGCGCCGCCTGCAGGAACAGTTGCGAGCCGGGAACCTTGGCCAGCTTGCCGCGCAGCCGGTTGATCACGTCGTCGGCGCTGACCTTGCGTTCGTTCAAGGGCTTCAACGAAATGAACATGCGCCCCGTATTGCGCTGCGAGCCGCCGGTGAAACCGGTCACGCTGGCGACGGCGGGGTCGGCGCCGATGATCTCCACGTAGCCGGCCAGCTTGGGCTTCATGGCCTGGAACGAGGTGGCCTGGTCGGCTACGATGGACCCCTGTATCACGCCGGTGTCCTGCTGCGGGAAGAAGCCCTTGGGCACGATGGTGTAGAGGAAAATGTTCAGTGCGATGACGGCGAACATGATCACCATGGTCAGCAACGGATGGCGCAAGGCGCGCGCCAGGCCGTTGTCGTAGCGTGCCAGCAGCCAATCGAAGAAACGCTCGCTGGCGGCAAAGAGCTTGCCCTGTTTCTTGTTCGGCTCATGTTTCAACAGGCGCGAGCACATCATCGGCGTGGTGGTCAGCGACACCACCAGCGACACCAGCACGGCGGCCGAGAGCGTCACCGCGAATTCATGGAAGATGCGGCCGATGATGCCGCCCATCATCAATAGCGGAATGAACACGGCGACCAGCGAGATGCTCATCGACAGCACCGTGAAGCCCACCTCTCGCGCGCCGCGCAAGGCAGCCTGCATCGGCGACATGCCTTCTTCCATGTGGCGCGAGACGTTTTCCAGCACCACGATGGCATCGTCGACCACGAAGCCGGTCGAAATGGTCAATGCCATGAGCGAGAAGTTGTCCAGCGTGTAATTGCACAGATACATGATGCCGAAGGTGCCGATCAGCGAAATCGGCACGGCAATGCTGGGGATGAAGGTGGCGCGGCCGTTGCGCAGGAACAGGAACACCACCATGATCACCAGCGCCACCGAGATGCACAAGGTGCGTTCCACGTCGCGCAGCGAGGCGCGGATGGTGGTGGTCTTGTCGAGCTGGATCGTCATGTCGATCGCGGCGGGAATCGATGCCTTCAACTGCGGCAGCATGGCCTTGATGCGGTCGACCGTTTCGATGATGTTGGCGTCGGGCTGCTTGAAGACGATGATCAGGATCGACGGCTTGCCGTTGGCCATGCCGGCATTGCGCAAGTCCTCCACCGAATCGACCACGGTGCCGATGTTTTCGATGGTGACCGGCAAGCCGTTGCGCCACACCACCACCAGCGATTTGTAGTCGACCGCCTTCTTGGCCTGGTCGGTGGTGCCGACTTCCCATTGCTTGTCGCCGCCCTCGATGAAACCCTTGGGCCGGTTGGCGTTGGCGTTGGCCAGCGCCGTGCGCACGTCTTCCAGGGCCACGCCATAGTGGTTCAACGCATCGGGATTCAATTCGACGCGCACCCCCGGCAGCGAACTGCCGCCGACGTTGACGTTGCCCACGCCGGACACTTGGGACAGCTTTTGCGCCACGATGGTCGAGGCGGAATCGTACATCTGGCCCTGCGTCATCGTGTCCGAAGTCAGGGCCAGGATCATGATGGGCGCGTCTGCCGGATTGGCCTTGCGGTAGGTCGGGTTGCTGCGCAAGGTGGAGGGCAGATCGACGCGCGCGGCATTGATGGCGGCCTGCACGTCGCGCGCGGCGCCGTCGATGTCGCGCGTGAGATCGAACTGGATGTTGATATTGGCCGAGGAGAGCGCGCTGTTCGACGTCATTTCGGTGACGCCGGCGATGCGCCCGAGCGAGCGTTCCAGCGGCGTGGCCACCGAGGTCGCCATGGTTTCCGGATCGGCGCCGGGCAATCCGGCCGATACCGAAATCGTCGGGATGTCGACGCGCGGCATCGGCGACACCGGCAGCAGGTTGAACGACACCATGCCGGCCAGCGCCACGCCCACGGTCAACAGGGTGGTGGCGATGGGCCGCTTGATGAAGGGGGACGAGAGATTCATGGGGTTTGCGGCGCTTCGTCGTCGAGGATTTCCACCGGCGCTTCGCCCGAATTGAGGAAACGCTTGCCGAGCCGGTCGAAGGCGAGATAGATCACCGGGGTGGTAAACAGCGTCAGGATCTGCGACAGGATCAGGCCGCCGACGATGGAAATACCGAGCGGATGGCGCAATTCGGAACCCACGCCGGTGCCCAGCATCAAGGGCAGCGCACCCAGGAGCGCGGCCATGGTCGTCATCATGATCGGACGGAAGCGCAACAGGCAAGCCTGGTAGATCGCGTCGCGCGGGCTCATGCCTTCGTTGCGTTCGGCTTCGAGCGCGAAGTCGATCATCATGATGGCGTTCTTTTTCACGATACCGATCAGGAGGATGATGCCGATGATGGAGATGATGCCCAGGTCGGAGTGGAACAGCATCAGCGCGAGCAGGGCGCCCATGCCGGCCGAAGGCAGCGTCGAGAGGATCGTCACGGGGTGGATGTAGCTCTCATAGAGCACGCCCAGCACGATGTAGACCGTGATGATGGCGGCCAGGATCAAGAGCAGCGTATTGGACAGCGATTGCTGGAACGCCAGCGCCGCGCCCTGGAAATTGATCGCGGTCGAGGCCGGCAGGTTGATGTCGATCTTGGCCTGGTCAATCGCCTTGACCGCATCGCCCAGCGAATACCCCGGCGCAAGGTTGAACGAGATGGTCGAAGCCGGGAACTGGCCGATGTGCGAAATCACCAGCGATGCCGGTTCTTCCGACACCTTGGTGATGGTGCCCAGGGCCACCTGCGGCGAACCCACGGTGGTGGTCGCCACGCCCGGCGTCACGCTGGCGATGTAGATGTCGTTGAGCGAATCCGGCCCCTTCTGGTAGCGCGGGTCCATCTCCAGGATCACGCGGTACTGGTTGGTCTGCGTATACATGGTCGACACCTGGCGCTGGCCGAAGGCGCTATAGAGCGTGTTGTCGATGCCCGCCGGCGTGATGCCCATGCGCGAAGCGGTTTGCCGGTCGATGGTCAGCTTGGCCTGGATGCCCTGGTCTTGCGCATCGCTGGCGACGTCGCGCAACTGCGGCAGTTGCGATAGCTTTTCCACCAGCCTGGGCGTGAAGGCCGCCACGTTCTTCGCGTCGGCGTCTTCCACCGTGAACTGGTATTGGGTGCGCGAGACGCGCGTCTCGATCGTCAGGTCCTGCACCGGCTGCATATAGAGATCGATGCCGGCCACGTCCTTGACCTTGCTCTGCAGGCGGGTGATGACGGTCGAGACGTCGTCCTTGCGCTCGCCTTCCGGTTTCAGGTTGATCTGGATGCGCCCGCTGTTCAAGGTGGTGTTGGTGCCGTCGATGCCGATGAACGAAGACAGGTTATCCACCGCCGGGTCTTGCATGATCACCTTGTTCAAGGCGAGCTGGCGTTGATACATGGCCGAGAACGAAATCGATTGCGAGGCCTCCGTGATGCCCTGGATCACGCCGGTATCCTGCAAGGGGAAGAAGCCCTTGGGGATGAAGATGTACAGCACCACCGTCAGCACCATGGTGCCGATGGCCACCAGGAGCGTTGCGGTTTGGCGTTCCAGCACCCATTCGAGCCACACACCGTAGCGCGCGATGACGCGATCGAAGAACTCGCCCGAGGCATGATAGAAACGGCCCTGCTTTTCCTCCGGCACATGGCGCAGGATCTTGGCGCACATCATCGGCGTCAGGGTCAGCGAGACGACGGCTGAAATCACGATCGTCACCGCCAGCGTGATGGCGAATTCGCGGAACAAGCGTCCCACCACGTCGCCCATGAACAGCAGCGGAATCAGCACCGCGATCAGCGAGATCGTCAGCGAAAGGATGGTGAAGCCGATCTGGGCCGAGCCCTTCAGCGCCGCCTGCAAGGGCTTTTCGCCCGCCTCGATGTAACGCGCGATGTTTTCGATCATCACGATCGCGTCGTCGACCACGAAGCCGGTCGAAATCGTCAGCGCCATCAGGGTCAGGTTGTTCAGGCTGAAACCAACCATGTACATCACACCGAAGGTACCGATCAGGGACAGCGGCACGGCGATACTGGGAATCAGGGTGGCCGGCAGGTTGCGCAGGAACAGGTAAATCACCAGCACCACCAGGGCCACCGAGAGCATCAACTCGAATTGCACGTCGGTGACCGAGGCGCGGATGGTATTGGTGCGGTCGGACAGGATGGAGACGTCGATTGCCGGCGGGGCCGAGGCTTGCAGTTGCGGCAGCAGCTTCTTCACCGCATCGACCACCTCGATCACGTTGGCGCCCGGCTGGCGCTGGATGTTCAGGATGATGGCCGGCGTGTCGTTGACCCAGGCCGCCTGCTTGACGTTTTCGGCGCCGTCGACCACGTTGGCCAGGTCCTTGAGCAATACCGGTGCGCCGTTCTTGTAGGTGACGGTGATGTTGCGATAGTCGTCGGACGTCAGCAACTGATCGTTGGCATTGATGGTGAACGCTTGCGCATTGCCGTCGAAGCTGCCCTTGGCCTGGTTCACGTTCGACGCCGTGATGGCGCTTTGCAAATCGGTGATGTTCAAGCCGTAGCCGGCCAGCGAGGTCGGATTGGCCTGGATGCGGATGGCCGGGCGCTGGCCGCCGCTGATGCTGACCAGGCCGACCCCGGATACCTGCGAAATCTTTTGCGCCAGGCGTGTGTCGGCAAACGCCTGCACCTGCGTCAGGGGCATCGATTTCGAGGTCAGCGACAAGGTCAGGATAGGCGTATCGGCCGGGTTGACCTTGTTATAGATCGGCGGCGCCGGCAGGTCGGAGGGCAACAGGTTGCCGCCGGCATTGATCGCGGCCTGCACTTCCTGCTCGGCCACGTCCAGACTCAAGGTCAGCGCGAATTGCAGCGTGATCACCGAGGCGCCGCCGGAACTGGTCGAGGACATCTGGTTCAAGCCAGGCATCTGGCCGAACTGGCGCTCCAATGGCGCCGTCACCGAAGACGTCATGACTTCGGGGCTGGCGCCGGGATAGAGCGTGACGACCTGGATGGTCGGGTAATCGACCTCGGGCAGCGCCGATTTCGGCAGCAGCCGGTAGGCCAGGAACCCCGCGAGCAGGATTGCAACCATCAAAAGCGAGGTCGCAACCGGCCGCAGGATGAAAGGACGGGACAAACTCATTGGTTATCCTTGCTCGCGATTCAGTTGCCGCCGGCCGATGCGCTGGCGTCTTTGTGGCGGCGGTGTTGGCCAGTGCCGTTGTCGCCCGCGGGCGTGGAGGCGGCGCCCTGCGCGGCAGCCGGGGCAGCAGGTGCAGAGGCGGGCGCGGCTGGCGCGGCGCCTGCGGACGGTGCCGAAGCGCCATCCTTGTTGGCGCGACCATGGCGGCCGCTGCCATCGCCGCGCGAGCTACCGGCTGCGCCGGCGGCCGCGGCAGGCTGGCCGACTTCGACCTTGGCGCCGTCACGCAGCTTGTCGGCGCCTTCGGTTACCACCACGTCGCCCGGCTTCACGCCATCGTCGATCGAGGTGTTGTCGCCTTCGGTGATGCCGACCTTGATCAGGCGCAGGCTGACTGTCTTGTCCTGGTTGACGGCATAGACATAGGTGCCCTGGCTGCCGCGCTGCACGCCGGCGGTCGGGATCAGTGTCACGTTGTGCTTGGTATCGACCAGCAGCTTGGCATTGACGAATTGCTGCGGAAACAGGGCATTGTTTTCGTTGGCGAAGCTGGCCTTCAACTTGACCGTGCCGGTTGAGGGATCGATCTGGTTGTCCACGGTCAAGAGCTTGCCGCTGGCGAGCTTGGTCTTTTGCGAACGGTCATAGGTATCGACATCGAGCTTGCCGCCGGCCTGCAACTTCTCCATCACGTCGGGGATATTGTCCTCGGGCATGGAAAACACCACTGTAATGGGTTGAAGCTGGGTAATGACGACAATGCCATTGGTGTCCGACGAGTGCACGATGTTGCCCGGATCCACCTGGCGCAGGCCGACGCGGCCCGTGACGGGCGAGGTGATGTTGCAATACACCAGGTTGAGCTTGGCGCTGTCGATGGCGCCGCGGTCGACCTTGGTCTGCGCTTCGTACTGGCGCACCAGCGCATCTTGCGTGGCCAACTGCTGTTCCGCGATCGAATCCTGCTTGTAAAGCGTGCGGTAGCGTTCGAGGTCGACCTGGGCGTTCTTCAACAGCGCCTGGTCGTGCGCCATCGTGCCCTCGGCCTGCTCCAGTTGCACCTGATAAGGGCGCGGATCGACTACGGCAATCAACTGGCCCTGCTTGACGACCTGGCCCTCGGTGAAGAGCACCTTCATCAGTTCGCCATCCACATGGGTCTTGATGGTGACGGTTGCCAGCGGCGTCACGGCGCCCAGGCCATCGAGATAGACCGCAATGTCACCCGTCTTCGCGGTCGCCGCAACTACCACGGGCGCACCGCCGGCGCCCCCGGCACCGCCGCGCCGTCCGCCTGCGCCCTTGCCGCCCGCGCCGCTCTGGCCGGCTTGCGGATCGCCCTTGCCCGTTGCGTCGCCCGAGGGCTTGAAATAGAAATACGCGGCAACGGCAATGACGGCCGCAATCAAAAGCCACAACCACCAGCGGGAGGGCTTTGCACCGGCTTGACCGGCAGTTTTGTTTTCAGTCATGTTGGGAGACGGCGTGTTATTCATTGTTAATGGGGAGGCCTGGTAATGGATCGTGCGAAATGCTATCGGTTCCGCGGCACGGTGTTGTAAAGCCTACCTGAAGAGGCTAGTCAGGATGCTGACCCGAAACTGACAATTCTGTCAGGCAAGACGGTGGTGATCAGGGAAGGAGGCTTTGGTCAGGCATGATCTAGTTTTTTCTTCTATCCGTCAATTGGCCGGACATCAGGACGGGGAAACCTGCAATGGCAGTCTGAGCGTCGCCTTGATGCCCCCGCCCGGACGGTTTTCCAGGATCACTTCCCCGCCATGCGAGCGCGCAATGGCGCGCGCGATCGCCAACCCCAGGCCGGTGCCGCCGGTATGCTTGGCGCGCGACACTTCCACGCGCACATAAGGCTCGAACACGCGCTCCAGCTCGGATGCCGGAATGCCCGGCCCGTGGTCTTCGATGGTAATAATGAGCTGCGCGCCTTGTTTTGTTGTGGAAACATCAATATTGCCGCCGCCATAGCGCCGCGCATTGTCCATCAGGTTGGTGAGGCAGCGGCGCAGGGCCAGCGGGCGCGCCGTGACGGGGTCTGAAACCTCGTGGTGCTGGCGCACCGTCGCGCCAAGCGTGGTGATGTCTTCGGCGACGCTTTCGATCAAGGCTTCCAGATCGATCTTGCACGACTTTTCGACGATGGAGCCGGCCCGCAGGTATTCCAGCGTATTGCCGATCATGCCGTCCATCTCGCTCAGGTCATCGTCCATCTTGTTCCTGAGTTCGCCTTCTTCCAGCCTCTCCAGGCGCAGCCGCAGGCGGGTGATGGGCATGCGCAAGTCGTGCGATACCGCCGCCAGCGCCTGCGCCCGCGTATCGAGCGTGCGCTTGAAGTCGCGCTGCATTGCATTGAACGCGCGCGCTGCCTGCACCACCTCGCGCGGCCCGGTCTCGGGCAGCGGCGGGCGTTCGAGGTTTTGCGCCAGGCCCGTGGCGGCCTCGGCCAGCGACGCCAGCGGCTGGGTCAGGCGGCGCACGGCCCAGGCCGACAGCAGCGCCACCGAGAGGCCAAGAAAGACCAGGAGACCCAAGAGCCGGACCGGCCAGCCGATGCCCGGTTCCGGCAGGCTGTGGCGGAAGGTGAGGATCGTGCCGTCGGACAGGCGCGCCTGCCCCGTGACGAAAATCACCGGCTGGGTCAGCCGGAAACGGTGATTGCCATGCCGTTCGGTGCCGCCGGCATTGCCTGCGGGCGCGACTGAGGAGGCATTGGCGGATGGATTGGCCGGCTCGGTGGCAGCCGATGAGGCCGGCTGGACAGCTGGGACAACCGGAGCAGCTGGGGCAGATGCGGGCGAGGGCAAGGCGGGGAGGGCCGCAGAAGATACGTCCGGCGCTGCGTCGTCACGCCGGTGCGGTTCGGCGCGCCGGATCGACGTCACCTGCAGCGTCACCGGCTTGTCGAGCTGCTGCTGCACGTGCTCGATGAAGGAGCGCGCCACCTCGCCGTCGTCGCTGTTCTGCTCCCACTTCTCGCTCAGATTGACGTGCGTCGGCGGCACGTTCAAGGCACGCACCAGACGCGCGCGTTCGGGCGGTTCGGCTTCGTCGAGAATCGTGATCACGCCGGCGATGCGCTGCGCGGCGAACGCCCCCAGCAAGCCTTCGCCAAAGCGCGCACGGTCGTTCAGCGTGAGCCAGATGCCGACCGCCTGCGCCGCGATCAGTCCGAGGCAAAGCGACAGCAGCAACTGGCCGTACAGGGTGCGCGGCAGCATCTTCATGCGCGGCGTTCGACCTTGGCTGCTAGCAGATACCCTTCGCTGCGCACCGTCTTGATCAGGGCGGCATCGCCGCCGTCGTCGCGCAGGCGGCGGCGCAAACGACTGATCATCACATCGATGGTGCGGTCGAACGGGCCGGCTTCGCGGCCGGAAGAAACGTCGAGCAATTGATCGCGCGAGAGCACGCGGTTGGGGTTTTCCGCCAGCGTCTTCAGGATGCGGAACTCGCCGGCCGGCAGCGCGACGATTACACCGGCTGCATCGACCAGATGACGCGCGTCGATGTCGAGCGTCCAGCCGGAGAAATGCAGCGCGCGCGCGGCACGCTGCTCCTCGCGGCCTTCGCCGGTGCGGCGCAGGATATTCTTGACGCGCGCCAGCAATTCGCGCGGGATGAAGGGTTTGTGCAGATAATCGTCGGCGCCCATTTCCAGGCCGACGATGCGGTCCATCTCGTCGCCGCGCGCCGTCAGCATCAGGATCGGGATGGCGGATTGCGTCGAAAGCTGGCGGCACAGGCTCAAGCCGTCTTCGCCGGGCAGCATCAGATCGAGGATGACGAGATCGGCGTCATTGTCCTTCAACTGTTCCCACATTTGTGCGCCACCGTCGGCCAGGAGCACGGCATAGCCGCGCTCGCTGAAGTATTCGTGCAGCAATTGACGCAATTCTGCGTCATCGTCCACGATCAATATCGTTTTTTCCATAAGCGTCAATTCAATCCAACTGCCACAGGATAGCGCTGTCCGCACCGGCAAGGGAGATTGCCGAAGCATTTCTTACAAACATTTACCGTCCATTAACAATTTGCCCGATCGAAGCAATGTAAGGTTAACGTCACTACGGTTTAATCGGTTTCTCCTATAGCAAACCGTGAAAGGAAGCACCGTGAAATTCATCAATTCTGCTGCACGTGCCGCATTGATTGCCGCGTTTGTCGCCGCGTCGGGCGCGGCGCTGACCGCTTCGGCGCTGGCGGCGGATAACGCTCCCGCGGCGAAGGCTTCGCCTGCCGGCATGAAGCAAGACGCGAAAGAGGACAGGGAAGCGCGACGTCAGGAATTCTTCAAACACATGAGCGAGAGGCTGGCCGAGCGCCTGGAAATCAAGGCGTCGCAGCAAGCAGCCTTCCAAACCTATACCACAGCACTGCAATCGGCCATGACGCCGCCGGCCAAGCATGCGGAATACAAGAGCGATGCCGCGAGCATGGTGCGCATGCATGCCGACATGGCCGCCGAGCACGCCAGGCGCCTGGCCGCGATCGCCGACGCCACGGCCAAGTTCCAGGAAGTGCTGACGCCGGATCAGCGCAAAACCTTCGACCAGATGGTTGCGGCCTTCATGCACCGTCATCACGGCATGCGGCACGGCTTTGGCGGCCATGAACATGGCTGGGAGCATGGCGGCGAGCATCAGGGCGAGCACCGGGGCTGGGGCCAGGACGGCGGCGGCGATCACCGCCACGACGGCGATCAGCACAATTAATCGATTGGTCTGCCGTGTGGATGCAAGCGGTGCGCTTTGGCCGGGTTGAACCCGGTCAAATACCGGACCAACCTGGAGGTCCGACAAAATGAGATTGGCTGGGCGTCACGAAGAGGGTAGAGTTATACGGCAAGGAGGGCGATGGTCCCGTCCCGGGGAGGCGCCTTTTGCTACAAGGCCAAACCCTTTTTGTCAGCGCCTCTTATTGGAGAGAGGATGAGGATAGCGCACGTCAATTTTGCCCGCGGCTTTCGCGGTGGGGAACGCCAGACCCTCAATCTGATCGAGGGCTTGGCGACTCAGGGCGTGTCCCAGGTATTAATATGCCGCAACAAGTCCGAACTGGCGCGCCGTGTCGCCTCGCTTGGATTGGAAACCCGTGAAATTGCGCACCCTCTGCTTGGGCATCTGACTGCTCCCCAAGCCGACCTGATCCACGTGCACGAGGCACGCGGTGCCTATTGGGCCGCAATCGAGCACAAGCTGCGCGGCACACCCTACGTCATCACGCGCCGCATCCCCAACCCGATTTCCGACAAGCGCACCACCGCCTGGGTCTATGCCAATGCGGCGCAATTGTTCGGCGTATCGCAAGACGTGTCGCGTCGCCTCGCCGAACAGGTCGGCCGTCCAGTGCGGACCATACTCAGCTCCTCGACCGATCTGTGTACCGATGCCAAACTGGTGCAAAGCATACGCAAGCGTTTGGGCGGAGGCCCGGTGATCGGCCACGTCGGCGCCCTGCACGACCGCCACAAGGGGCAGTCGGTCTTGATCCGGGCCTTCCGGCTCCTCGCGCGCGACTTTCCCGATGCGCGCCTGGTGCTGGTCGGCGAGGGCGCCGATCGGGCCGAATTCGAGAGGCAAGCCTGCGCCGACGCCCGCATCCACTTCGCCGGCTTCCAGGAGCAGGTCGGCTCGTGGATTGCGGCAATGGACCTGTTTTGCTTCCCCTCGCGTGAAGAAGGGCTGGGTTCGACCGTGCTCGACGCCATGCGCCTGGGGGTCCCCGTGATCGCGGCCGCCGTGGGCGGCCTGCCGGAATTGATCGGGCGCGACGAGCGCGGCCGGTTGATCGCAACCCATGACCCCGCGAGCTGGAGCGATGCCATGCGCGACGCGCTGGAACACCGGCAGGGCTATGTTGCGCGTATCGACGCCGCAAAGGAGTTTGCCGACAGCAACGGCATGATGGCGATGAGCCGCGGCTATCTTGCCCCCTACCAGCAGATCCTGGGCCAAGCCGCCGGGGCCGGCATGAGGGTATTCGCCGCCAAGTAAGCCCCGGGCTGCTTTGCGCCCAATCCCCTCATCCGCGAATTGTCGTATCCGGCGGCGATTCTCAGTATAATCGCCGTTGGCTTGTCTCTATAAGACAGACAATGACGCGCATGGGGAATGGAATTGAACCAGGGGGATCGACCGGGACTTACGTCGCTTGCCCGGAATGCGACCTGTTGCAGCAGGAGGTGCACCTGCCTGCGCGCGGCGTAGCGTTGTGCCAGCGCTGCAAGAGCGAACTCTATCACCACACCCCGCACGGCCTGGATCGTACCCTCGCGCTGGCCATTTGCGGCCTCATTCTTTACCTGCTGGCAAATTTCTTTCCGCTCCTGGGTCTGCAGTTGAACGGCACCAACAACAGCTCGACGCTGTATGGCGCTGTGCTGGCGCTCTACCATGAGGATCTGCTGCCCTTGGCCGGCCTGGTGTTTTTCACCACCGTCCTCGTGCCCGGCCTTGAGCTGCTGTGCTATCTCTATTTGCTCCTGCCGCTGCGCTTCGGCCGGCGCGCCCCGTATTTCAAGACGGTGTTCCGCCTGCTGCAGGCCATGCATCCGTGGGGCATGATCGAGGTGCTGATGCTGGGCGTGCTGGTAGCCGTGGTCAAGCTTGCCGCCGTGGCGACGGTTATGCCCGGTATTGCGCTATGGTCGGCTGCCGGCCTGATGATCATATTTTCTGCCGTAGCGCAGTCGTTCAATCCGCGCGACGTTTGGGACCTCGTCGAGGTAGGCTCATGAAAAAGTATTCCGCTGCGGAGGTTGTCGCCGCGCGTTCCGGCGTCACCGCGGCGCATTGCGGCTTGCTCTCGTGCCCGGCTTGCGGCTTGCTCTCGGCGCCGCCGAAGTCCGAGCCGGGGGCCGGCCAGGCTGCTTGCTGCCCGCGCTGCGAGGCGCCGCTTCACGTGCGCAAACCCAACAGCGTCATGCGCACCTGGGCCTTCCTGGCGGCGGCCTATATTTTGTACATTCCGGCCAACCTCCTGCCCATCATGGTGACCAGCGAGCTGTTTTCGCTGCCCCAGAGCGACACCATCATGAGCGGCATCGTCTATCTCTGGTTGAACGGCAACTGGCCGCTGGCGCTGCTGGTGTTTTTTGCCAGCATCGTGATCCCCTTGCTCAAGCTCGTGGCGTTGACCATTCTGAACATCTCGATACAGGTCAAATCGGACTGGCAGCCGCACCAGCGCGCGTCGCTCTATCGTTTCGTCGACCTGGTGGGGCGTTGGTCCATGCTCGACATCTATGTGGCGACGCTTCTGGTCGCACTGGTGCAATTCAAATCCTTTGCGCTGGTCCAGATCGGACCGGGTGCCGTGGCCTTCGGCGCCGTCGTGGTCCTGACCCTCTTGGCCGCCAACAGTTTCGACCCCCGATTCATTTGGGATTTTGTGAAGAACGACCAACACGATGACAGAGAACACCACACCGCCTGAGGACGACAAACCTTCGGGCACGCCCGCCGATTTGCGCTCCGAATCGCCGCCGCCCGAGGTGAGCGCGCCCGCCGCGATACCCGAAGCGGTGGTCGCCTCGCGCTGGCATACCGCCCCCTGGCTGGTCTGGATCATCCCGGTGATTGCCGCGATTGTCGGCGGCTGGATCCTGATCCATACCATCACCAGCCGCGGGCCCACCATCACCATCACCTTCAAAAGCGCGGAAGGGCTGGAAGCCGGCAAGACCAAGATCAAGTACAAGGACGTGGACATCGGCGACGTAAAAGCCATCGCCCTGTCCAAGGACCGCTCGCACGTGATCGTCTCGGCGCAACTGGCCAAGGGCACCGAAAGCTTCCTGCGCGAAGACACGCATTTCTGGGTGGTGCGTCCGCGCATCGGCGCCGGCGGCATCTCCGGCCTGAGCACGCTGCTCTCGGGTTCCTATATCGGCGTGGACATCGGCAAGTCGGAGGAAGACCGCGACGAATTCGTCGGCCTGGACGTCGCGCCGCAGGTTTTGACCGACCTGCCGGGCCGGCGCTTCGTGCTGCATGCCGCGCAATTGGGTTCGCTCGACGTCGGCTCGACCATCTACTTCCGCCACATCGAAGTCGGCCAGGTGATCGCCTACGAGCTCGACAAGGATGGCAAGGGTGTGGTGATTCACGTGTTCATCAATGCACCCTACGATCAATACGTCACCGGCAACACGCGCTTCTGGAACGCCAGCGGCATCGAAGTCAGCCTCGACGCCTCCGGTGTCAAGGTGCAGACCGAATCGCTTGCTTCCGTGATCGTCGGCGGCATCACTTTCCAGAGCCCGCCCGATCAGCCGATTGCGCCCCCGGCCAACGAAAACGCACCGTTTACCTTGTATTCCGACCGCGATGCGGCGATGAAGCATGCCGACACCGAAGTGCGCAAGATGCTGCTCTACTTCAGGGAATCGGTGCGCGGCCTGGTGGCGGGCGCGCCGGTCGACTTCCGCGGCATCGTCATCGGCGAAGTGGCATCGATCGGGCTGGAATACGACAAGCAGCAAAAAATCTTCCTGTTCCCGGTCGAGATCAATCTCTACCCCGAGCGCTTGCGTTCGCATTATCGTGCCGGCGCCGACCGGCCCGATCATAACGAGGCGGCCGACCGCGAAGTGCTCGATCAACTCGTCGGGCATGGCCTGCGCGCGCAGCTCAAGAGCGGCAGCCTGATCACCGGCATGCTATATGTTGCCCTGGACTTCTTCCCCGAGGCACCGCCGGCCAAACTTGACTGGAACAAGAAGCCGCTGGTGCTGGCCACCGTGCCGGGAACGCTGGACGAATTGCAGACCACGCTCTTGCACATCTCGCGCAAGCTCGACAACGTGCCGATCGACGAAATTGCGACCGACCTGCACAAGGCCATCAAATCGCTCGACCAGACGCTGCAGACCACCGACCAGTTGTTGAAGCGGGTGCATGGCGATCTCGCCCCCGAAGCCAAGGAAACCATGGCCCAGGCGCGCAAGACGCTGGAGGCGGCCGAAAAACTGCTCAACGCCGATGCGCCTTTGCAGCAGGACTTGCGCTCCTCGCTGCGCGACCTTGGCCGCGCCGCCGATTCGCTGCGCACCTTGACCGATTACCTGGATCGCCACCCCGAATCGCTGATACGCGGCAAAACCGAGGACCAACCCTGATGCGCGCCTTCCCGCTCCCTATCCTGGCGGCTTTGCTGGCCTGCTCCTGCAGCACGCCGACCGACCATTTCTACACCCTGATCGGCGACGCGCCTGCCGCAACAGCCGAAGGCAACAATGGTCCGTCGGTCTTGATCGCCTCGATCACCTTGCCCGAAGCCGTGGACCGTAGCGAACTGGTGTTGCGCAAGGGGCCCAATCGCGTGGCGGTGATGGATACCCGGCGTTGGGCGGAATCGCTGAAGTCGGCCATTCCGCGCGTGCTCGCCAACGATCTGGCGCCGCTGCTCGATAACGCTGCGGTATCGACTGCCGAAGACAACCTCGGTCAAAGTGCCAAGTACCAGTTGAGGCTCGACGTCACGCGCTTTGACATCAACCTCGGCGGCACCGAAGCGATCGACGTAGCCTGGGTCATTCGTCGCACCTCCGGCGCACCGGAAGTCAGCGGCAAGGCGGCATTGCGTGTGGCGGCGCGCGGCGGCGAATTCGAGGATGCGGTAGCCGCCCAAAGCCAGGCTCTGGCCCAGCTGAGCAATGAAATTGCCAAACAAATCAAGGGGCTGGAAAAAGGCGGGAACTAATTTCGCTTTGCGCCGTCGAATGCGCGAAATCGTTGGCGCAGTATGTGGTTGCAGTGGAAGCAGGGCGGGTTAACCGGGATTCTTCCATGGACATGCAAACAAAAATTAATAAAATAACAAAATATTCTACCCTGGCCGTCAACTGGGCAGGCAAGACCGCCATCCTCTTTGCCCTGATCGCCGTGCTCGGCTTTACGCAAAACCTCTATGGCGTCGATGTGCGCCTGAGTGCCAACACGCCGATGGTGCAAGTCCAGTTCATCGTGTTCGACAGCCTGCCGCGTGTTTCCTGGCGCAAACTTGTCAACTTCACCGATGGCTTGTTCCATTCTCCCTCATCGCATGATGCGCATGATTCGCATGAGGAGGCTTGCCGCGAAAACCCGAAGCGCCAGCTCGGTTAAGGTCAAGCAGCTAGGGAAATCCCCACTTATTCCCCGTTTTGTTTACAGCACCCCCTCCGATAATGGAATCGGGATTCCTCGACCTGGGAAATCCCGCCTTTTCCATTGGAGGCACCCATGTCCGCGCCAGCCAGCATCGCCAGTACGCAAAATTCCGCCCTGCACGCGCTGCAGCACCATAAGTCGCAAGGCACTGGTTCGGCGTCGAGTTCGCCCAGCCAATTGCAGGTCAGTTTCGCCAATCTGGTCAATAGCCTCAACGGCAGCAGCGCAACCCAGGCAGCCGGCAATACCTTGCAGGTGAGCGCGGTCGGCGGTACCTCCGGCACATCTCCCACCAATTCGCTCGACATGGCTTCGCTGATCGAGGCGGTGCAAGCCAGCGCCGGCGGCGGCATCGGTGCCGCAGTCGGTAACACCATAGACAGCGCAATACAGGAGCTGAGCCAGAGCAGCAGCGCGCAGGCCCACCGCCATCATCAAGGCATGCACCAGGTGAGCGGCACGACCGATGCCGGCAGCACCAGCGGCAGCAGCGGCAACAGCGCAATTTCGGCCTATAGCGCGATGGCCGCGCCGGCCTCGGCTTCGGCATCGGCCGGCGTTTCGACGCGCGCCTGAAATAAACCCGGCCTCCGATGACGCCAGCGAGCGACCCGCCCCAGCCGCTACCGCGCAGCGCGCGCGACTGGCTTATGCGCGCGGGGGACTTTCTCGATCGCGGCTACGTCGAGAACGCTCGCCTGGCCCTGCGGCAGTCCGACGCCATGGCGCCCGACGAGGCACCGATCTATCGCGGCCTGGCGGCAGGTTATCGCGCCGCCGATCTGGAGCGGGAGGCTGCGGTTGCCGAAATGGCGGCGCTCGCCTATGAGCAGCGATCGGCGCCGATGCTATATAACCTCGCCACCTCCTTCCTCATGACGCAGCGCGCGGCGCCGGCCGAACGCTGGTATCGCGCCTGCCTGCGCATGGCGCCCGACATGGCCGCGGCGCACCAGAATCTCGCATCCATCATGGAAATGGATGGCCGGCGCGACTATGCGCGCCATCACCGCGATCAGGCCTACAGCCGGCAATCGATGTTCATTGACGAATGCGACGAGTGCGACGGTCGCAATAGCGCGGCGCCAACTGTGCTCATCCTCTGCACCGCCGCCACCGGCAATGTGCCTTGCGACTGGTTGTTGCCGCAGGCACGCTACAAGCGCATACGCTGGGTCATGGAATACGCCACCGATGCGCAGTTTGCCGCCCTGCCGGAATTCGATTGCATCTTCAACGCCATAGGCGACGCCGACGTCAGCGCGGCTTCGCAAAATGCCGTGCAACGCCTGCTTGCCCTGACCGACAAGCCCTTGTTCAACGCGCCGCCAGCGGTCGAACAAACCTCGCGCGCGGCGATGGCAAAGGCCTTGTGCAACGTCCCCAATGTGGTCGCGCCGCAGGCTTTGCGGCTTGCGCACGCGCATGGCCCCAGCGAGCTGGCGCAAGCCTTGCGCGAACAGGGCATGCAGGCGCCGCTATTGCTGCGCCCACCCGCGTCGCACGGCGGCAAGGGCCTGCTGCTGATCGAGACCGACGCAGAATTGGCACAAGCCAGCTGCGGCCCGGGCTGGCACGTAAGCAGCTTCCATGACACGCGCTCGGCCGACGGCCGCTGGCGCAAATACCGCGTCATCTTCGTCGGCGGCAAACCCTATCCGTATCACCTGGCCATCGCCGAGCGCTGGCTGGTGCATTACCGCAGCGCCGACATGCTGTCGCAGCAATGGAAGCGCGACGAAGAGTTGCGCTTCCTGAACCACCCGGCTGCGGTCCTGGGTTGGGGCGCGATGCAGGCTTTGCGCCGCGTCGCCAAGAGCGTGGCGCTCGATTTCTGGGGCATCGATTTCACCTTGCTGGAGGACGGCCGCCTGCTGGTGTTCGAAGCCAACGCGACCATGCTGGTGCATCGCGAGGAATTCCATGCCGAACTGGCCTACCGCAATCCCTTCGTGCAAAAAATACTCGATGCCTTCGCCGCACATTTGACCATGCGCACGGCGTCGCAGGCAAAGGCGCCGCGCGCACTGCGCAAGGCCGGATGAAAAAAGCCCGGCATTGCCGGGCTTTGTGATGTTGCCGTCGAGATCAGCGGTGATCGTGGTCCCAATGGCCTTCTTCGAAGTGATGGTGATCGCCACGGCGATCCCAGGTTTCGGGAACCCAGTGATAGCCGCGGCGGTGCTCGATCATGTGGCCGCGGCGCCAGACATATTGGCCGTGGAAGAATTCCCAGTAGCCCGGCGCCCAGACATAGCCGTCGGGCACCGCAGGCACCATTTCGACGCGTGGAGGCGGGGGCGGGCCGATGTTGATGTCGACGTCGATGCCGGCAAAGGCGGGGATGGAAGCACCGGCGGCGGCGAGGAAAGCGGCTTGCAGCAGCAGGCGCCTGGCCAGAGTGGAGGGTGTGCGTTCGCGTTTCATCTCAATGCTCCTTGCTCGTGAACTGATTGCGGGACTTGATGGAAAGTTACGGTACCACGCTTGCGGTATTGATAATATGCCACTTGCAAAAAAATGTACAAGGTGAGAAATCACATTGCAAACAATGCGTAAATAAACCTGTAAAAATCATGGGAATGCGCAGCAATACGGGAACTGTCTGCGCAGCAAGATAGTCGAACAACAGCGCAGTTGCGCAAAGGAACACCATCATGTCCGTCAACGGTATCGGCAGCTCGACCAATTACACCGCGCAGCTTTACGCGAGCCTCGCGCAATTGAACGCGGAGAACGGCACCTCGGGAAGCAATCCGACCGGCACCGCAGCCGCTGCGCAGGGCGGGCAATTGAGCACGGCCCTGAGCCAGGCGCTGGCCGAACTCGGCATCAATGCCAACTCAAGCAGCAACTCAAGCAACAGCGCCGGGACGGCGTCGCAGGACCAGGTGAACGCGCTGGTGCAAAGCCTGGCCGCCGCCCTGCAGACGCAAAACGGCACGATCAATCCCGTCGCCGGCAATGGCGCATCCGGCACGGGGCAAAGCAGCCTGGAATCGAACCTGCAAAATCTGATCTATCAGGTCAACAGCAACGTGGCCGGTACCCTCGGTTCCCTGTTCGATGCGGCAACGGGCAACGGCGGTACCGATGCATCGAATCCATTTGCCACAGCCAACAGCGGCAACGCCTCGACCTCGCCGCTCGATGCCCTGCAAAACAGTTTCAATTCGCTGTTCTCCACGCAGAATTCAGACAGCAACTCGCCCAGCCTGGCAAGCTTCCTGCAATCGACGCTGAACAACGTGCAAGGCGCGACGTCGTCGGGCAACCTGATCAGCACCAAGGCCTGATTTTGCAGGTTGGTGCCGAGCGCAGCGAAGCCCAGATGTGTGGTCGCGCGACCGCAGTCGTTGAGCCGACGTGCGGGCGTTGGGCCGGGCCTCGCCAACCTACGCTCCTGCCCAACTCCCACGCATAAAACGTTTTGCGCCGGCACGCTCTTATCGACTGGCCCATCTTTCTCCGGCCACCCGCTGAAGCGATGCATTGCGTCGCCTACTTGGCGGGGTTCGCCGCCTTCCACTTCTTCAGCGCAGCCAGCGTGTTCGCCACGTGCTTGTCCGGTTCCAGATCGGTGAACGAATACAAAACCTTGCCGTCGGGCGTGATCACATAAGACGTGCGGTTGGCGTATTCCGGCTTGATCGCCAGGATCGCATCGTAGGACTTCATGATCTTCTGGTCGGTATCGGCCGCCACGGCGAATTTGCTGCGGCATTCGCTGACCGAAAACTTGTTCAGTGTGTCGATGTTGTCGTGCGATACGCCGATCACGGTTGCGCCCAGCGCCTTGTATTGGTCGACCGCCTCGGCAAAATCATGCGCCTCGATGGTGCAGCCGGTGGTGAAGGCGGCAGGGTAGAAGTACAGCACCACCGGCCCTTTCTTCAGCGAATCGGCCAGCGAAAAGGTGAACACCTTGCCACCCAGTGAAGCCTGGGTGGCGAAGTTCGGCGCGGTGGCGCCATTGTCCAGCGCGGCCATGGCCGGCAGCGCGGTCATGGCCAATGCAGCAGCAAGAGTGGAAAGTGTGAGTTTCATAGGGTGATCTCCGTAATATTGTCGTCAACGGCTGTTGTCAGCGTGCCAAGCATTCTATCCGCATTCGCCACATGGCGTCGGATCCCCGGTGAATGCCGCGAAGCGCCGCCAAGGTTCAATGAACCGCGGTGGGCTTAACGCGGATTAACGCACAACATCGAACATGCCAGGGACCACCATGCCACAATTCATGCCGCAAGCTTTGCCGCCATCCATGCGCTACCTTAGGTGCTACCTTACGCGCTATCTTTTCGCCGGTTTGCTGGCGCTGTTGGGTTCGTTCTTCGCCTCGCAGGCGCGGGCCGACGACGACTTTCTCGATCCGGCCAAGGCCTTCCAGTTTTCCGCCAAAATGCGCGATGCGCGTACCGCCGAAGTGCACTACGCCATCGCCGACGGCTACCACATGTATCGCGAACGCTTCCAGATCGATGCGAAAGACGCCAGCCTGGGCGAGCCGGTCTATCCGCCGGGGCAGATGGAATACGACGACACGTTCCAGAAAAACGTCGAAACCTATCGCCACAGCGTCACTATCCTCGTGCCCTTGAAGTCGGCGGCGGCCAGCTTTACGCTCAACGTCACGGGCCAGGGCTGCGCCGACAAGGGTCTCTGCTATCCCCCGGCGCAGGTCAGCGCCACGCTCTCGACGGCGGGCCTGGCGCAACCGGCTTCCAGCTTGGCTGCACCGGCCAGGGCGGCCGACGACGGTTCCGGCGTCGAGTCCGCATTGCACAGCGGCAGCCTCTTGACCATCATTCCCCTGTTCCTGGTTATCGGCCTGGGCTTGTCGTTCACGCCTTGCGTGCTGCCGCTGGTCCCCATCCTCTCGTCCATCATCGTCGGTGAAGGCGCGCAAGTCGGAAGGCGGCGCGGCTTCGTGCTCTCGGTGGCGTATTCGCTCGGCATGGCGCTGGTCTACACCATCATGGGCGTCGCAGCGGGCCTGATCGGCGAGGGCCTGGCGGCCAAGCTGCAAAATCCGTGGGTGCTGGGCAGTTTTGCGGTGTTGATGGTGGTGTTGTCGCTCTCGATGTTCGACGTCTATCAATTGCAGATGCCGGCCTTTATCCAGAACCGCATCAACAGCGCATCGAGCCGCCAATCGGCGGGCAAACTGGCCGGCGTGTTCATCATGGGCGCGCTCTCGGCCATGATCGTCGGCCCCTGCGTCGCCGCGCCGCTGGCCAGCGCCCTGGTGTATTTGAGCCAGACGCACGATGTGGTGATCGGCGGCAGCGCGCTCTTTGCCATGGCTTGCGGCATGAGCGTGCCGCTGCTGCTGGTGGGCTTGTCGGCCGGCTCGCTGCTGCCGCGCGCCGGCGTGTGGATGGAAGAGGTCAAGCACTTCTTCGGCGTCTTGATGATCGCCCTGGCCTTGTGGATGGTGTCGCCGGTCTTGCCGGGCAAATTGCAGATGTTGGGCTGGGCCGCCATCGGCGTGGCCTACGGAGCGTTCCTCATGTGGCACCTGCGCCTTAACTGGGTGGTCAAGATGTTCGGCCTCGTGTTCGCCATCTTCGGCGGCACGCAACTGGTCGGGGCCTGGAGCGGCGGCCACGATCCCTGGGCGCCCCTGGCCCATCTGGGCGGTCAAGGCGCGGTGGCGGAACACAAGCAGGAATTCGTGCGCGTCAAATCGCTGGCGGAACTCGATGCCGCGCTGGCAAAAAACGGCGGCAAGCCGGCCCTGCTCGACTTCTACGCCGACTGGTGCGTCTCATGCAAGGAAATGGAAAAACTGACCTTCCCCGACAGCAAGGTGCAAGCCAAATTCCAGACCATGCTGCTCTTGCAAGCCGACGTGACGGCCAACAACGACGACGACCGCGCGCTATTGAAACACTTCGGCCTGTTCGGGCCGCCCGGCATCATCCTGTTCGACAAGGGCGGCAAGGAGATCGCGAATGGGCGCGTGATCGGCTTTCAAGATGCAACCAAATTCAACTATTCCCTGGGCGTGGCGGCCGGTTCGTAGATCGCCCGTCGATCAGGCTATGTGTCCGATTTGATAATGATGAGATGTTTGGCACCGAACGAGCCGTCGCTGTTGCCCTCGATATCGGAGCCAAGCACAAGGAGCAGTTCTTGCGCCAGATTGGATCGCGCGACATCTGATTGACCAGCTTGAATCCTCGCTCGCAGAATCGAGCTGAGCCATGCCCTTACCGACTGGGCAGCCAGTGGTGCCGAGTGATCGATAGGGGTGCCTATTTCCAATCGAAAAAGACTTCTTGCAAATGCGAAATTCCCACAGGCGGCTAGGCATTCTGTGTGAGCTCGCGATTGGCTGACATGGCAAGGTCCCGTTGCTTGAAGTTTTCCATATCGTTGGGTGTGAGAACCTGGGATATTCATGTAGTTCGCCGCAGCATAGTAAGTCTGAAAATCGCCGGCGGTATCCTTGTAGAAGAATGCAAAGGAGCCGACGGACGGGAGCAGCGCACCGGACAACAAATCCGCAGGCGGCTGGAACTTGCCCGCACCATTTATCTTTGGGCGCTTTGCCAACAGAAACCATTGCTCCAGATTCGCCGAAAATTCCCGCTGACAAACTGAAGCCAAAGTGGCTCTTTCTGATTTGGCCTGCAGATATGTTAGGCGGGCTAACTTAGCATGCGAAGAGAATGTAATGATCATCAAATCGCTCAACTCGCACCGAGCTTTCATTCTGGCATACGAACCGTTGCCTGTGAATTTGACCTGATGCGAGGTCCCATGATGCTCCTCCACTTCGAAATGCTTGTTACCGAGTCCAATCAGGCATTTATGCATTGCCCTGAAGAGAGGAATTTCATTGTGGGAGTAGCCCACCGTCATGGATCGGAAACTGCTATCGTAAGCTGTGGCAAATGCAAGTGCAGGATCACCCATGGTCGAATCTCCTTTCGCAACTTCCAAGTCTTGGCGGCCGATTAACTGCTCCACTTAAAATCGATCGAAGCGCCGCCGAGGCCCTGCCTGCTTCCTCGACCGCGCTTCACCGCCATCACTGCGCCTGCTGCTCCTTCTGCACCTGCTCCTTTTCATCGCGGCGCAAGGCCTTGACGAACTTGCGCTTGGGCGGTGGCGTCATCGCGGCCAGGTCGGCCTGCCATTCCATCCACTGCTCGAGCGAAATCGAGAGCTGCAGCGAATAGTCGAGCGAGATCCATGCAGTCTGCGCCGGGTTGGGATATTTCGGCACACCGGCGCCCATCACGTTGATCTTGCCGCCGGGCGTGTCCACCGTCATGTTGAACGAAGTGCCGGCCATCACGTTGGCGAAATAGATCGAATCGATCGCAGAAAACGATACGCCGTTGTTTTCCGTGGCCACTGCGCCGCTGCGGTCGAGTCCCTGTTTTTCCAGCCCGATCACCGGCGCCACCGATTCCTTGGTGATGGCCGAGAATTGCGACAGCAAGGGCGGGGTGGTGAAGGTGACGTCAGGCACCGATGCCGTGCCATGACAAGACATGCACGAGCTGTTGGCATTGTCGGCCGGGCCGTTCAGGCGGTGGTTCGAACCCAGATGGCCCATGCGCTGTATGCTTCCCGTGCCGCCGTAGGAATTCAATTCGTCGGCCACGTCCCAGAAAATCACTTCTTCCTTGAAGCCATTCTTGCGCGGATCTTTGGGGTAATCGTAGGCAAGCTGGCCCGGGGGCGGCGTATCGTTACCCCACATCAGGCCGAGCAGACTCAGGCGGTGCCACGGATCCTTGACGTTGGCCTTGCGCTTGCCGTCCGCCACGTAGGTGCCGTAGACCCAGCCCGTGCCGTGCGCACGATGGTCGCGCACCGAGATATCGAACTGCATCAGCTTCACATCGTTCCACTTGGCGAAGTTGCGCGGACATTGCTGGCTTTGCTCGACCAGCGTGCATTGCTTGCCGTCGCCGGCCACGCAGGCGCAAAACGAGGGGTCCGAAATGTTCGCGTTCCAGTGCGGCATGTTGGCCAGCACCGGCAATTCATCGAGGGTGGCAGTATTGAACAGCGGCTTGGCCACCACCGCACCCTCGTCAAAGCTGATATTGGCCGAGGGCACCTTGGCCGTGCCATCCTTCTGCCACACCGTGCCCAGCGTATAGGCGGCCGTGGCATTGAAAACGCCGACCGCCCACATCGTCGTTGCGGCCGTGCCGGTGCCGGACTTGATCGAGTAAGTGACCGGCGCTTCGCGCGTCAAGCCGTGGATGAATTCGCGTCCGCTCAAGGCGTCATAGGTCTGGAACGGGATGTGAAACCACGGCCGCACGGGATTCTTGCAGACGTCGAAATCGCTCTGTCCCGGCTGGTTGATGTTGCCGGCGATAGCGTATTCAAACACCAGGTCGGCATATTCCTGCGCCAGCTTGGACTTCTTGTCCTGCGGCGTCGCCGGATCGAACAGCGCATCGAACCTGGCTGCGCGCCAGGGCTGGTTGGCTTTGTCGTCCACCGGCTTCCTCGGATAATCGTCGGACAGCTTGAACACCGGCCCGCTGTAGGCGCCCGTAGGCGCATCGCTGATCGCCTGGCCCTTCCACATCTCGGCGAACTTCGGCGCAATGTCTTGCCAGTACGAAGGATAGGTGCCGGTGCAGGTATCTGGTACGGCTGCATGCGCCAACTGCGCAGCCAGCAAGGAACAAGCGGCCAGGGCCACTCTTTGCATCATTTTCATGTTGTCTCCCCTTGGACGAGATCGGATGGTTCGATTCGATTTGCGGCTCAACATCGGCGCACACCTAGCCGCAAGCCAAGCCCCAAGCATGCTGACATGGTTGTTTTATCAACACAACCTGCGAGAGTTGACAGGTTGCAATTTTCCAATTGAGAGAGCGACTATACGACCGCACTTATTATAAAAACGCACAGTCGCAATGGTTGCGGCACGGGGGATCATGGACAAAACGCTCAACGACACCATCGAGGGCTTCTTTCGCGGCGTCGTTTTCATCCTGCTCGATTCAGTCACCTCGTTCTTCCGAATCATACTCAGCCCGCGTCAGGCGCCGAGCTTGCTGATTCGTCGCGTCTATCGCAAAGACGTCCAACAGGTGCGGCCCTACGTTTTTCTGTTCCTCGCCCTATTTGTTCTGACGGTACTCTCCAACTTTCTTTTTCTTACGGATCATAATTTTTTCGGCGCGGACGCGAAGAGCTTCAAGGAGAACTTGAAGTCGACCTTCGATAAAATCATCGAGGATTTCGACGCGCAATCCTTGCTGCCGATTCTGATCACGACCATAGTCGGGGTCTCGGTCTTGCATGTTCTTGCCAATGGCCTGATCCGCTTCTTTGTCGCGAGTCCATTCCGGCGTCGTTTCAAAGTCGACGCCATGTTTTTCGTCCTCGGCGGCCAGATGTTTTTGCTTCTATTGATTCCAGCTCTGCTCTTCGGCGTGGATGAGATTGTCAATTTGCTGGGGCGCTTGCTTCACATCCCTAAGGAACTGGACTCCTGGTTGTTCGAGGCGGAGTCTTTTGGCGCGCTCGCCATTGCTTTGGTTTTAGGAATTTGGCTATTGTTTATGCCGTTTCCCTTCGCCTACCAAATTGTCAAGGCGCGACGAACAAACTTGCCCTGGTGGCGCAATTGGACAAAAAAATGGATACCAACGGTTGCGCTTGCTGTTTGCATCGATTTATTTTTTGTTGCTAGCTGTTACATGACTGTGATGATCTACAACAGCATCGGCGCAAGAAAACACACTCCGTTTGAGATCGCGTATGTCAATTGTGTATACACCGCCGGCAAAGAAAAGGACCAGCTGGAAGTCTCAGTCATCCTCAACGTCACAGCTCCCGGGATCGCCAAGCGGGAGGATTTCCACGTCTACCTCGCGCAATGGGTGAACTTCAGCGATCGGGCCGCCACTTCGCTGGAAAACGATTTGGGATTAGTCAAAGATGAGGTTTACTATTCCGTTCAGCAGTTCGACTCCATGGAAAGCGACGACACAAGTGCGCGGATCATAACCGAACCTGGAAAATGGCGGTATCTTGTGTTGCGATCAACCATACCCAAAGGTACCATACCCGAAGATATGGGGCGCTACCTTCCTTCCGACCAGCGAGGCGCAGGGATGACATGTGTTGTGGCACATGGCGACGACAAGTCGAATCACAAGAAGGGTGAGCTTGAGTATATATATCATCCAAGTGATCAATGATTTCCCATGTCCCGTGCTTGGCAAGTCCGGAAAGAAATCGGCGCAGGAGCTGGAATCTCAGATGCCGCCCAAACGGCATAGGCCTCTCATCCGGATGTGCGAACGCAAGTCCTCCGGTGTCATTTCGAAAGCATGGCGAAACGCGCGGCTGAAGTGCGATGCGTTGCCGGATCCCAATCCGCAAGCGATATCCTTTGGCGCTCGCACGGCAAAATCAGATGCGAGCGAAAAATAATTTTTCTATGTGCGTCAGCGCACCGTGATTCCTTGTTCAATCGCGGATCATTCATGGTTTCAACCACGAATGGAAAACAGATCATGAAAATCAAAATCGCAACAAGCCTTTTTGTAATCGGCGCCTTGTTGACTTGCGCCGCAGCACAGGCCGATCCGGATTCGGACCGCGATCATCCGCTGACCTTCGTCAAGGATTCGGCAATCACAACCAAGGTCAAAGCCAAATTGGCCGACGAACGCCTGAACACCCTGATACACGTTCACGTGGACACCAACGATCGCGGCGTCGTTGTTTTGACCGGGCATGCGAGGAATGCGGAACAAATTGAGCGCGCCGTGTCAATCGCTCGCCACACCGAGGGTGTGACGGACGTTTGGAATCACATACAAGTACGCGCCGACGATTAACGTCCGGTGGCATCACCCCTGAGCGGATCAGGGGTGATGCCGTACGCCGATATCTTTCTCACAGCGACGTGCGTGCATACCTCGCCTGGCAATCTGCCGGCATCCCGAGCAACTCGATTCCAGGTTAACCCTGGCCTCAACGCCTCATCCCACCTGGCAGAGCTGTTGGCGGAATGCGCCATTTGCGCCGGCGGCACCGTCATCAGTCCCGGCAGAGTCGTTCAAAAAATCCGCGTTCGCCGATTCACAATTCATCTTCCAATGGCAGCAGCGACAGAAGATGGGCTTCGATTCTTTGCCAATCGTTACGCGCCGGCTCGGTATGGTATTCGACCGCCTGTGCGCCTTCCTGCGTCTGCCACACCAGGCCGGGCATCCCGTCCACCCCATAGGGTGCCAATGCCAGGCGATAGGAATTGAGCGGCGCCACCATGGCGCCAAAGCGGGTTGCGACCTGTTGCGCCAGTTCGGGGCTGTCGATAATCAGGCCGATCTCGGTATTCAAATGCATCGAGCGCTGATCGAAATTCATCGAACCGATGAACAGGCTGGTACGATCGAACACGAACAACTTTGCGTGCAGCGAATAGTTTCCGAAGCGCGCGATCGCCGCCGTTTCTCCGCTGCCTCGGCTGTTTCCCAGTAGTGAACGGATCTCGGACAATTCGACACCGTTTTGCAATAGCGGAACCCGATAGTGCATGTATCCCGCCAGTGCCGCCAGTTCGTTGGACGACTCCAAGGAATTGGTCAAGATGCTTACCTTGACGCCGCGCTTGCGCAAATTGTCGAACAGCTGCATGCCTTCCTTTCCCGGAATCAGGAACGGTGTAATCATCAGCAGTTCCGAATGCACCGCACCGGCCACTTGTTCCACTGGCCGATGCATCAGCATGCCAACCATGTCGCCGTTCTCCACCTTTTTCTTGTCGGGACTATCGCAGACCACCCGCGCATGCGCCCATACCAGCGGCAAGGCACCGGAGATCAATCCATTGAACGGCTCGCCGGCGGCGATTCGCTCCACAAAATTGACACCCTGTTCCTTCAATTCCCGGCGTTCGCCATTCAAGGCATCGCGATGTTCATTCAACGCAGCACGCGTTGGTTTTGCGCCCGCCAGTGCTTGAACCGGAATCGCCAAGCTGCTGTTCCAGAAGTCGTCGAACGTAGCCGACAGTATCGGCGCGACAGGTCCGACAGCGAATACGTCGTCGTCCGCAAGCTGCGCTTCCGGATTGATCTGGAAATATTCATCGGCAATATTGCGTCCACCGATCAGCGCTACGGAATTATCGACTACCAACAATTTGTTATGCATCCGATAATCGAGGCGAGAGGCATTGAACATGAATTCAAGCGCGCGCAACAGTTGGATGTGGCCGCGATACGCAAACGGGTTGAATATGCGGATTTCAATTTCAGGATGCGCCTGCAGCGCCGCAATCTGCTCGTCGCCGGCAAGAGTCTCTCCGTCGTCGATCAATACGCGCACGCGCACATGGCGATCTGCGGCGTGCAGCACGGCATCGGTCAGCAATCGCCCAGTTTGATCGCCGCGAAAAATGAAGTATTGGAGATCGAGTGTCTTTTCCGCCGCATTGATCATCTGCATGCGCAGCAAGAAGCCATCCACACCGGCCGGTACGATGTGAAACCCGGATTTACCGTCGTGTTCCAAGGTCACGGATTGAAACTTGCCGCCTAAGCGGGTCTGCTCCGGGTGGGCAAACGCCACAGTTCTGCTCTTCGGATAGTCCGCTCCAGGCGGCAATCCCGCGCAGCCCATCAACATCACGGCGGCCGTCATGGCAAGCACAAGGCAGATGCGAGCGGTCGTCGGCGATCTTTGAGTCAACTGCGTCATCGTGATGGTTAAACTTTCGTAAAGTAAAGAGTGCGCCATGACGCCCCAAGGCGCGCGTTCGATTCGCCATTGCCGGCGCGTGTGCAGACTCGGTATTTCAACGGCCGGAATTGCGAGCCAATTCGTGTCCGGAACGTGACAATTCTTATTGCTCCGCACGATCACGTTTATCGTCGAGAACGGCCAGAACCGATTCCGGATCAGTCGGCAACTGAAACGCAGTCGCCTCAGCGTCATGCCTGTTCCTGATCATGGGCAAATCGCGGCGCAACTCTTCGATCAGGTTGATGATCTTCGTGACTTTCTGCTCCGTCAACAGGTTGACCTGCAACTCCAGATGCGCGCGCCGATCTTCCATCTTGGCCAATCGATTTTGCTTGATCAAAACCACGATTGTCGTAAATAGCGCGCCCAATCCGACGATGCCCTGTAGCCATGAAAACGGCGGCGGGTCCAGGACCCTCAAACCATATTGCCTGGCCAGGATGTTTGCCAATATCCACAGCGCGACAAACGACATGATCGCACCCAGGGAAAATGGGTTTCCCAAGACGGTGCCTATGGATTCGAGAGCGCGCTGCGAGGGGGAGACATGACGCTCCTCCCGTTCGTAGAAAGCCAGAATGGATTCCGTATTTTGGCCGACGGGATCAAACCCCGACGCGTGCGATTTTCCCAATCCATCCGGTGCCTTGATTCCTGAGTCTGGGCTGTCGTGGTTCAAGAAAATTTCCGATCAGTGAATCGATCATCGCAATCGGCTGGGCAAATCGTGTTGCCCAGCGCGAAGAATCATAGGGCTCTTCCGGTGCCGAGGTTCCCGCTCGAGGCCCGATAGTTGGATATAAAGGTGTAAGCATCCCTTCAGTCGCGTGGGGAGCAGGTTTTTTTGACTCTCTCGCTCGTCGCGGCGGTGTCCGAATTGCCCCCGGCCTGAGTCTTATTGCCCACGGACTATTGTCGCTCCGCATGTACTTTCGATCTGTACGGCAACCCACATTGGCCGGTTTGGCCGCTCGGAATTTTCCCCTGCGAGTGCGATTTGGAATGCCGGGCCGTCACGGACCATTTTCTGTCGCATATGTGGGCCAGCGAACGGAGTATCGCTGTTCAGCCAGGAATAATGACGACTCGAATTGCGCACCTTGGAATGCATTCAGGGGCGAACATTTGAATCAACCAGGAGAATAGGCATGAATCTATCACGTAACGTTTTCAACGGCGCCGGCGCGCGCCTGGCCATTGCTGCCGCACTGGTCGCCTCCATGGCTTTTGCGTCTGCGGCAACTTACGCCGCCGACAAGGATGCAAACGAAGACCGCGCGGAACTGCGTATCAAGGATATGCATGCCAAGCTGAAGATCACGCCTGAGCAGGAAACGCAATGGGGCCAAGTTGCGACGGTGATGCGTGACGACGCCAAAACCATGGACGCGCTGACGCAGACAAGATTCGATCAAGCCAAGGACATGACGGCGATCGACGATCTCAAATCCTATGCTGCGATCGCCACTGCCCATGCCGATGGCATCAACAAATTGACTCCGGTATTCGCAGCGCTGTATGGCGGCATGTCGGATACGCAGAAAAAAGAAGCCGACATGTTGTTCCGCCACGGCACCGGCAAGCATTCGCATAAGGGTTGAACGACCGCGATCGCGAATGGCACGCCATCAGGATCAGGCGGCCATTTATCTTGCGGTCATTGCAATACGCAATCATGAAAGGATTTTTACTATGAGTGTCTTCAAACAACAAGCCGGACGCAGGAATGCAATCGGGCGCAAGGTTTTCATGGCCATTGCCGCTACGTCGATGATGAGCGCAATGTGCGTCTCCCCTGTCTACGCCGCCCCAGGCGATGACCACGACCGGGCCGGGCAACGTTACGGTCATGATCAACGTGACGACCGGCACGATCGCGATCATGGCCGGCGTGACGACCACCGCTACGACAGGCGCGACTACGGCCATCCCTATTACTACGCGCAGCCTGTCTACGTTCCGCCACCGGTATATGTCGAGCCGCAGCAGTCGGTCGGCATCAATCTCTTCCTGCCGCTCAATTTCCGGCGATAGAAGCAAGGCAGGCCGCCGCCGACGTGGCGGCTTGCTTTTGATTGCCCTGGATGCCAGCCTGATTTCAACGCATGCATTTGCTTTCAAGCCGGCGTTCCGACACCCCCGCGCAGGGAAGGGTTCCGGCTTGATTGATGGGCGTCTCGTCAAGCCCACATCGTGCCGCGTGCAGCTTTCGGGCAGAATAATCCCGTCAATTTCCGCTTCAACTTCGCGCCACACACACGTCCACACCAGCAGCCATTCAAAGGCTTTTTCGATCAGCCGGCTTCAACGGGAAGTCACACTTTTTCCAGGCAGTGCGTGGCCGTTCTGTTTTGCGAACCCGGCAAATGATCTGTTGCCGCATGCCCGTAGCCAGACGGGCATGCTCGACGTTCATCAAGTAAAATTCTGAGCCGATAGCATCACAGGCAGGCCCTGGACGCCGGCCGCGACCAGGCGCCGCGCCACGCCATTGATCTTGCCGTGGTAAGCATAGTAGGTGGCAAGCAAATCGAGATTGTCGTTGGTCGAATGGCTTAAATTCGACAATACGTCCCGTGAAATCAAGCAGGCGCGTTGCTGAAAGTCGACGGTGACGGTGAAGGCGACGCCCTCGTCGGTGAGGTGTGCGGCAGTGTTAAGCGTGCTCATTGGATTCTCCTATTTTCCCATTGCATAGGGCGTGATACGGGGCATATGGGGCGGTTCATTCCGCAAAATTGATTTGCGGGCACCCTAAAACGACATGGAAAGCGAGTTGTGGCAATGCCAAGCCATCTTCTCCACTTGCGATTTGCTACTTCAAGCCCTCGGCTGGTTCAGCCGCATGCTTGGGGGCAACCGGTGTCTGTACCACCAGCTCGCGCGAGACACCGCCCGATTCTACACTACCGGAAACAGTGCCTTCTCCGCGCATCCGCCTTTCGCAATCGGCCTTGTCCGCGGCCGGCAATGCCTGGCATCGAAGCGTGGCGTTCTTTTGATAGGGTGCGCCGGGTGTCGCCAGTTTCCCCTTCTTGTCTTCCGCGAGTGCGGCATTGGCCTCTTTCAGGCACGTTGCGCCATCCTGGTTTGACCTGCCGTTGTAGCAATCGGCGCGTTCGATCTGGTATCGCTCGGCCGGCGATTGCGGCTGATGTTGCGCAAGCGCCGGCGTTGCGGTGGCAATCAGACCAAGGAAAATCAGACATAGGGCCGAGCCGGCAACCTGGGGCAGGGCCGTGGCCTGCCGTGTTGAAGATGATGCGATAGGGCGTTGAGTGTTCATGATGCATTCCTTAAATGAAACTGGTGGTAGAGCAAAACGCCGCTGATGGAGATCCGGCATGCAGGTCGACGCCATCCGATCCGACAGCCGCAAAAGCAGCCGCGGCAAGTTCGAATCGGACCGCTTCAGCTCAATGGCAGACGGTGTTGCACGGAGCCCGGCGATATGGGACGTCGCTCCATCACACAGTTCAGCGCTGTGAAATCTTACCGCTGTCGTCGGACAAGACGATCTCGACGCGACGATTCAGTTGGCGGTTGCTCGACGAATCGTTGGCAGCAACCGGATAGGCCGGACCGTAGCCTTTTACCGCCACGCGGTCGCCCGCAATTCCCATTCCTGTCAGGGCGCCGCGTACCGCGGAGGCGCGGCGTTCGGATAGTTCCTGATTGTGCGGCGTGTTGCCCGTGCTATCGGTAAAGCCTTCGACCAGCACCGAGCGCAACGGATTTTGCTGCAACACATCGGCAAGTTTTTGCGCAGTACGCATGCCCTCAGGATTCAGGCGCGCCTGATCGGTGCCGAACAGCACATCGCCCAAGGTGATCACCATGCCGCGATCGGTCTTCTTCGCCGACAAATCATCGAGTTCCGCCTGCAATTGCGCCGCATGAGCCTGAGCGTCGATTGTCATGCGCTGGGCCTCGAGCCTCTTGCGGTCGGCCTCTGCTGCAGCACTCAACGCGACTTCCGCCGCCAGTTGTGATTGCGCGGCGTTGTTCCTGGCTTGGTTCGCTTCGTTGGTGCGCTGATCCAGGCGCATCTGATCGCGTTCCCTGACACTGCGGGCGGCTTCGGCTTCGGCCGCGGAAGACCTTTGCGTGGCAGCCTCTTGCGCAACGGCGATCCTTTGCTGTGCTATTGCGGCCAGTTTGTCGATCTTCTCGACGCTGTCGTCGTGATTTGCTGCGCTGTTGGCGTCGGTCATGGCGGTGCCGGCCTGCTGCATTTCCGAAGTTGCGAAGCGCGCGACGTTCGGATTGTTTTGCGCGACGGCGAAGTCGATGCGCGCTTGATCAAGCTGGGCCGTGGTACGCGGAACCGTGCTGCAGGCGCCGACCAGGACGGCAATGGCGAGCAGAATGGGAGTAAGGGCGAGTTTTTGCATGGTATTGACCTTTTGACCGCGCTGCGGTCGTGAAGAACGTGCTGATTGGTATTTGCAACTGGCGCGACGGCCTGCCCGCGTTCATTGTCGACCGGCTTGGTTTTTCCACCGATGAAGACGTTATAGACCGGCCCAGGGGCGTGGTCGGTACGTCAACGCACATAGAGCGGCTGATGAACCCAGCCGGTGGTGGCGCTTGGCAGAAACGGAGAGATGAATTGGGGTGCGGAATTGGACTGCGGAACTGGACGGCGCGGCGACGTCCAATCGGCAGCATACGACTTCAACATGCAGCGGCAACAAGCGCCGCCGCATGATTATTTCTGGCGCATCATGCGCCCGGTGACGTCCATCCCGATGCCGCGGTAGCCGACAAAGCGGCTGCTTGGATCGAACATCGGCTCGCCGCTGACCTGCAGATATTGCCTGCTGCCGTCCGCGCTCCTGCGGCTATAGACGAAATCGAGAAACGGCCGGCGTGCTGCAATGTTGGCATTGAGAAGCGCGCGCTCGTCGGGATTCCATTCATCGGAAAATGCCGTGCTGCCGGTGCCCGTGCCGTCGTCGTCCGGGGCAATGCCCAGCATATCGAAGACCGGCCCGGAAGTTCTGGTGAATTTCCCCGTCTGGTCCTGCTCCCAATACCAATCCGAAGACAGTTCGGTAAAGCTTTTGAAACGCGCCTCGCTTTCGCGCAAGGCGGCGGTCTTCTCCTGCACCGTGCGCTCCAGCGTGTCGTTGAATTGACCGAGCTTGCGATGCAACACGCGGACTTCGAGCAGGTTGTGGACGCGCGTCTGCACCTCCGGCAAATCGAAAGGTTTGCTGACGACATCCTTGGCGCCGGCTTTGAGCGCACGCAATATGTGGGCCGGCGGATCCGTAATCGCCAATACCGACAAATACCCGTCGCCCTCGACTTCCTTCAGGCTTTCCATGAGCTGGAAACCATCCATTGTCGACATCTGGAGTTCAAGCAGGATCAAATCGTATTGGTTCACCTCGTGCAAGGCGCGAATGGCGTGCGGGTCCATGCTGGTGCTGACGTTGGTATAGCCGGCGTCGCGCAGCATTTGCGCGAGCCGCATGGCGTTGGCTTCCTCCTCGTCGACAATCAATATGCTGGCGCTCTGAATCTCCAATGGGTCAAACATGGCGTTCTTTCAAAATGTTCATGATGTGTGCAGCTTCGTTACATTGTCCTGGCGCTGGCGCACGTCGGACATCAGGCGTGTAAATTCCTTCCTGACCACCGCATAGCATTCGCATACGGTGCTTTCGAGTCCGGTGCGGTCCAGTACCGTGATGTGGCCACGGCGGTAACGGATGTATCCGCTTTCCTGTAATCTTCCCGCCGCCTCGGTCACGCCCTCGCGCCGCACGCCCAGCATGTTGGCGATCAACTCCTGGGTCATGGTCAATTCATTGGTCGGCATGCGGTCGAGCGTCAATAGCAGCCAGCGGCACAACTGCTGTTCCACGGAATGATGGCGATTGCAGACGGCAGTCTGCGACATTTGGGTGATCAGCGCCTGGGTATAGCGCAGCAGCAGCCGCATCACGGTGCCGGCCCGGTTGAATTCTTCCATCAGGATATGGGACTTGAGGCGATAACCATGGCCGCCGGTCTGCACCACGGCGCGGCTGGGCGTGGAGTTGCCGCCCATGAACAGCGATATGCCTACCATGCCTTCATTGCCCACGCCGGCGATCTCGGAGGAGGCGCCGTCTTCGAGCACGTAGTGCAGCGAGATGATCGAGGTCGTCGGGAAATAAACGTGGCGCAATTTGTCACCCGATTCGTACAGCACGTCGCCCAGCAGCATCGGAATCGATTCGAGATGCGGTGCCAGGCGTGTGTACTCCGCGTCGAGCACGGCCGAGAGCAGGTGGTTTTGATTCGGATCTTGCGCACTGGACATGTCGGCATTCCTGATTCCGGCGATACCGCCGCGCGGTTCGGCAAGGCATGCCAAATGCATGCCAACGATTGCAGGGTAACACGGCTGTGCTTTCAGGCTGAACAGTATTGCGGTGCTGCACCCATCGTCTGTGTGCTGTCGCACACAGCGCCTACACGGGGTTCAGGCAGGACTCAAAGCGGATTTCGCCCACTGATGACGCGAATGATCACCACGATCAAGGCGATAACCAACAGGATATGAATGAATCCGCCCATGGTGTACGAGGTGACAAGCCCCAGCAACCACATAATCAACAAAATGACGGCAATGGTGTAAAGCATGATGAAATTCCTGTTCTCGTTTGCCGGAAGACGCAATGCCTTCCGGGTTTGGTGATGATCGGCTTTGCCGAATGTGCTGTGGCCTGCTTCTTCTCCAAGACTAATCCACACCTGTGCCGTCCATCTGTTCGTTCGCGCACACTGATTAAGCGCGCCAGCGCACGGACTGTCGCGTATCGCGCCGTTAGCATCCATCTTCGATACCTCGCCTCCAGCCGAACCCGTCAATCAGAGAGATCCCGGCAGTCCGGCCCTTACGAGGAAGAACGTCACAAGAAATGATGCGCATCACAGGACCATGTCCTTGCCTCCGGCCGCGCTCGGGTGCAATCGACTTGACGTACCAGCGGGCGCTACGCCGAAATGAAATTTCAAGAAGAGAGTCACCATCATGTCAGATAGAGACGCATACATCCAAAGAATGAAGATTCAACTCGACGAACTGCAGAGCGGCATCGACAAGTTGGAAGGAAAGGCCCACATCGCTGAAGTTACCGTGATGACGACCCACCAAAGCGAAATGAGCGCGCTGCGATTGCAATTGCAAAAGGCGAGCGCCAAGCTCGATCAGGTCAAGGCCGCCGGCGAAACCACATGGGAATATTTGCAGGCAGAGATGGAAAAGGCGTTCCACGCCCTTGCCGATGCTTTCCAGGATTTCAGGTCGAGGAACTGAACGATGAGCACATTCCTGTTGACCGTCCTGCTCTTCACCCTCGTGTATGCGCTATCGATCTCCCGGCGCAACCGTCCCGATCGCCATTGTGCGGCCCGTGTCACGGGTCGGCAGATACCGATAAAAAATATCCGTCGCAAGGCGCATCCGCGAACAGATTGTTGATGCAACCAGTGCCCCGATTGGCAATGGATGAAGTAACATGTTGCCGGCATCATCCCGTATCGAGGGGACGAAAATGTCGCGCATCAAACAGTAATCATCAAACAGTAATCATCAACAGTAATCTTTTGCAGCATTCCTGTCGCCTTCACATCGCACAGCGACGACCTGCGTAGCGTTTCGCACCAGTTGCATGGCGCAGACCCCGACTGAATTTCAACCTCGATCGCGAAATCCCCATGTTGAGCCAACCGGCGACAAAACAACTGCAGCCGGAAGATTCCTCGTGGCTCAATAAACTGGGCCCCGGCTTGATCACCGGTGCCGCAGACGACGATCCAAGCGGGATAGCCACCTATTCTCAGGCCGGTGCGCAATTCGGCTACAGCATGTTGTGGACTGTGGTCTTCACTTACCCCCTGATGGTTGCTATCCAGATCATCAGCGCCAGAATCGGCCGCGTCAGCGGACACGGCCTGGCGACCAATATTTATCGACACTATCCCGGCTGGCTGCTTTACGGGATAGTCGGCCTCTTGTTGGTGGCCAACACGGTCAACATCGCCGCCGACGTCGCCGCAATGGGCAATGCCTTGAAGCTGCTGGTCGGCGGGCCGGCTCATCTCTATACCCTGGGCTTCGGCGTCGTTTCATTGGGATTGCAGATCTACATTCCTTACCATCGTTACGTGCGGGTCTTGAAATGGCTGACATTGGCCCTGTTTGCCTACGTCGGCGTGATATTCACTGTGCAGATACCCTGGGGCAAGGTGCTTGAAAAGACGCTATTCCCATCGCTTTCCCTGCACGCTGCCTATGTCACCACGGTTGTCGCGGTATTCGGCACCACAATCAGCCCCTATCTGTTTTTTTGGCAGGCTTCGCAAGAAGTCGAGGAACAGCGTGGCGATGCGGCCGCAAAACCGATTCGGTATGCTCCCCATCAAGCTGCCGCCAATTTCCGCCGCATCAAGATCGATACCGTGATCGGGATGGCGTTTTCCAATATCGTCGCGTTCTTCATCGTTCTGGCAACGGCGGTGACCTTGAACCTTCACGGCGTGACGGATATTCAGACCACGGCGCAAGCGGCTTCGGCCTTGCGCCCCATTGCCGGGGAATTCGCCTTTTTTCTATTCAGCGCGGGAATCATCGGCACCGGTTTCCTGGCATTGCCGGTCCTGGCCGGCTCGGCGGCCTATGCGATGGCCGGCGCATTCCGCTGGAAAAACAGCCTGGCATTGAAGCCAACGTTGGCGAAGCGGTTCTACGGCATCATTGCCGTGGCCACCTTGCTGGGCGTCGGCCTATGCTTCACCTCGATTGACCCGATCAAGGCGCTGTATTGGAGCGCTGTCATCAATGGGGTGATTTCCGTCCCCATCATGGCGGTCATGATGCTGATGGCCTCGCGTGCCGACGTGATGGGGCGTTTTGTTATTGGTAAGCATTTACGTTTGACCGGTTGGGTCGCGACCGTCTTCATGGCGATTGCCGTTGCTGTAATGCTTGGATCCATGGCCATGTAAATGCCCGCGCCACGCTCTGTCACGCCGGTCACGTCGGCCACGCCAGTCGCGCCCGTCAGGCATCAACAAATTTCGATTTGGCTCTATTGCGGCGGGTCGCCCGTTGCGCGGCTTGCGTCGAAGATCAATGACGCCGGATTGCCGCCTTGATGGTTTCCAACGCGTTGCCGGCCACTGTCTCGATCTTGCCCGACAGCCTTCTTGCCATACCGCGTCGCCGCAGGTTTTGATTCCCAATCAATTTTCCGGCTATTTCTTCCAGTTCACCAACGAAACGTCGTGTCATGCCCCTGATCTGTTTCTTGTTCATGATTATTATTCTCCCGTAGTTTCATCAATCCACCGATGTCAGTTTGCGTGGATGCGCAAGCATGGTCTGTGCGGCGGCACACCAATTGCGCCTTTCGCAAGCTGCCGCACCTTGCGGCCGCCACTCGTCATCGGTTACGCAATGTTCGGTAGCGAACGGAATGCCGCCTGCCTGGGCGCTACCATCGCTTAGCCGATGGTAGCGCCGTCCCTTTCCGATGTCTGCGCCGTGACATGCACGACCGCCCCGCGTTGAGGCGACCCAGTCATGGGCAGCCCGCTCGTATCCCATTTAAAGAAAGAGAAGCCCGCATTGAAGTTAGCCGACAACGATTTCCTCATCAGATTGCTGGGGATGACGGGTTTGACCCGGAATGCCGATCTATACGACAAATATCGCGAGGGCGAACCGCCATTGCGTGCCGAACTATTCGGCGTGGTGCAGATGGAGGAACATGGCAAGGTATTGGCCGCGGCGCATCAACTCATTGCCAGGAAGGCGCGCGATCAATTGCTGGCGCGACTCGCCGAAAACGAGATTGTGCTCGGCGAAGCCTGTCAGTTGATGACACAGGCGGTCAAGGAGGGGCGCCAGATCACACCGGCGGCCGAATGGTTGCTCGACAACTTTTATTTGATCGAAGAGCAGATTCGCACTGCGAAACGGCACTTGCCCGAGGGCTACAGCAAGGAACTGCCGCGCTTGCGGAAACTGACGCGTTCCGGCGTGCAGGCCGGGCACCCGCGCGTGTACGATCTTGCCTTGCAAACCATCTCGCACGGCGACGGTCGCGTGGATCTGGAAGGGCTTTCCCGTTTTGTTGCATCGTATCAGCAGGTCACGCCCCTGACGCTTGGCGAGTTGTGGGCCATTCCCATCATGCTGCGCCTGGCCCTGATAGAAAATCTGCGCCGGGTCGCCGTGCGCCTGATGGTCAGCCGAACCAATTGCAATCTCGCCGCCACCTGGGCCGATCAGATGGTCGAGACTGCAGACACCGACCCCAGCAAATTGATTTTGCTGGTGGCCGACATGGCGCGTTCCGATCCGCCATTGGTCGGCTCGTTTGTCGCGGAACTGGCACGCCGCCTGCAAGGGCAGGGGCCGGCCCTGACGCTGCCCTTTACCTGGATTACTCCGCGACTGTCCGAATTCGGCCTGACCGTGGAGCAATTGGTGCAGATGGAAAGCCAGCAGCAGGCCGGCGACCAGGTTTCGATCAGCAACAGCATCGGCAGCCTGCGCCAGTTGGCCAAGGTGAATTGGCAGGATTTTGTCGAGGCCATGAGCGTCGTGGAACAAACCCTGCGTGCCGATCCGCATGGCACGTATCCTCTGATGGACTTTGCCACGCGCGACATGTACCGCCATGTGATCGAGCGCATCGGCAGGCGCAGCCGTCTGAGCGAGCCTGGGATTGCAATGTTGGCGCTCGAACTTTCCGGCCAGGGAGAAATAGACTACGGCAAGCGAGACCGCGCCGCCCACGTCGGGTTCTACTTGATCGATGAGGGATTGCGCCAATTGGAGCGAGCCGCCGCCATGCGATTGCCGCGCATCGAGAGGCTGCGCAGGGGGCTCGCGCGCTCGTCCCTGTTCGCTTATCTTGGGGCAATCTCGGCGCTGACGATGTTGCTGGCGTTCGGCATTCTTGAAATCGGCGCGACGCTCAAGCCGCCGTTGTGGCAATTTGCCGTGCTGGGTTTGTTGGCCGTTCTTGGCGCCAGTCAGCTTGCGAGCGGGCTGGTCAACTGGATAGTCACCCTCCTGGTCAAGCCGCGACATTTGCCGCGCATGGACTTTTCCAAGGGAATTTCGCCGGCTTGTCAGACCCTGGTCGTGGTGCCGACCATACTGTTCGATGCGGAAGGTATCGACAGCCTCTCCGAAGCACTGGAAGTCAGGTTCCTGGCCAACCGGGACGACCATATCCGCTTTTGCCTGTTGACCGATTTCCCCGATGCGCCAAACGAGACCACTGAAGGCGACGCCCCGCTATTGTTTCATGCGCGCCAGGCGATAGAACAGTTGAATGAAAAATACGCGGAGGCAGGGCGCGACATGTTCCTGCTGCTGCACCGCCCGCGGCGCTGGAACGCACAGGAAAAAAGCTGGATGGGCTACGAGCGCAAGCGCGGCAAGCTGGCCGATTTGAATGCCTTCCTGCGCGGCGGCGGCGCCGATCGGTTCTCCTGCGTCGTCGGCAAGGTGGATGCCATTTCAGAGGTCAAATACGTCATCACGCTCGACACCGACACCCAATTGCCGCGCGATTGCGCGCGCCAATTCGTCGCCGCGATCGTGCACCCGCTGAACATGGCGCATTACGACAAGAGCAAACAGCGCGTCACCAAAGGCTACGGCATTTTGCAGCCGCGCGTCTCGGCAAGCCTGCCGGGCGCCGGCGCCTCGCCCTACCAGCGCTTGTGCAGCGGGGAATCGGGGATCGATCCTTACACGCGGGCCGCATCGGACGTCTATCAGGATCTGTTTGACGAAGGTTCGTTCATCGGAAAAGGCATTTACGAGGTCGATACGTTCGAAGAGGCCCTCGGGGCGCGCTTCCCGGAAAATAAAATCCTCAGCCATGACTTGCTGGAAGGTTGCCATGCGCGCTCCGGCCTGCTCTCCGACGTGCATTTGATCGAAGACTATCCGGCCAGCTACAGCAGCGACGTGAAACGCCGCCATCGATGGATACGCGGCGATTGGCAACTGCTCGCCTGGTTGACGCCGTTTTCCCGCGATTCCGCAATCGGCGGGGTCGGGCGGAAAAACCCGCTTTCGCCCCTGTCGTGCTGGAAGATTCTGGACAACCTGCGCCGCAGCCTGATCTCCAGCTGCCTCGTCCTGCTGTTGCTGCTTGGCTGGACCGTCACGCCGTCGGCCTGGCTCTGGAGCCTCGCCGTTCTGTGCATCGTGCTGATTCCACCCCTTTGCGCATCGCTGACCGAGTTGCTGCGCAAATCGAATGACATCCTCTTGATGCAGCATCTGGGCGCCACGTTGCGCTCGACCACGCAGCATCTTTATCAGGCGGCGCTGGTGCTTGTCTTCTTGCCTTACGACGCATTTTTCAGCGTCGATGCCATCTGCCGCGCACTGTGGCGCATGCTGATATCACACCGGCGTTTGCTTGAATGGATACCGTCCAGTGCCGTGGGGAATGGCGCCGGGGACGGTCTGGCCGCGTCCTACCGCGTCATGTGGTTCGCTCCCGTGTTGGCACTGACGACTGCGGCAACCCTGGTATTTTTGCATCCGGCGGCATGGTATGGCGCGGCGCCTTTTCTGCTTGCCTGGCTGTTTGCGCCGGCGGTGGCGGCGGGCGCAAGCCGGCCTCGCGTTCGCATCGAAGCGCAGTTGGATGTGGAACAGAAAGTGTTCCTGTTTCGCCTCGCGCGCAAAATCTGGGCGTTTTATGAAACCCTGATCGGACCGGAAGACAATTGGCTGCCGCCCGACAATATCCAGGAGCGCCCGATTGCCGTGGTGGCGCATCGCACGTCGCCTACCAATATCGGCCTGGCCTTGTTGGCCAATCTTTCAGCGCACGACTTTGCCTACATCCCGGCGGGACAATTGCTGGAACGCTGCCGCAACACCCTGGGCACGATGGCCGGCATGGCACGCTATCGCGGGCATTTCTATAACTGGTACGACACGCAAAACCTGAAGCCGCTGTTGCCGATGTATGTCTCTTCCGTCGACAGCGGCAACCTTGCCGGCCATCTGCTGACCTTGCGGCCGGGCTTGCAGGAGCTGGCCGATCAGCCTATCGTCAATCCCCGTTTGCTCTGCGGCATCGGGGACACATTCGCGATTTTCCGCGAACTTGCGGCTGCGGACCCGGCGATACGCACCGAGCGGTTTCAGGCCCTGCTCGAAGCGGCGGCAGAGCGCGGCAACAATACGCTGCGCGCCTGCCACGCGAATCTCAAGCAGTTGGTGGCCGGCGCCGATGCGCTCTGCGCCGACATCAAGCTCGAGGCGGACTTTCAATTGACCTGGTGGGCCGCGGCGCTGGCACGCCAATGCCATGGCATGTTCGATGAATTGCTGTTTCTTGCACCCTGGAGCGCGTGCCTGGCATCCGTTGACGAGTCTGCCGTTGCGGCTGAAGCCGATGCCATACCCACCCTGCGTGCCTTGGCCGGTGCCATTGTGCTGCCAGACACGGACGGATCGGACTTTGGACAATTGCGGGCGCTCGGCAGCGGCAGGGCGCTTGAACGGATGGCGGAAATCGATAGCCTGGCGCTGCAAGCGTGGGAGCTGGCGCGCATGGACGTCGACTTCCTTTACGATAAGGCCACGCACCTGATGGCGATCGGCTACTCGGTGTCGGAGCAGCGTTGCGACAATAGCAGCTACGACTTGCTTGCATCGGAAGCAAGGCTGGGCATCTTCGTCTTGATCGCGCAAGGCCTGATACCGCAGGAAAGCTGGTTTGCCCTTGGACGCCAGTTGACGAACGCCGGCGGCGAGCCGATCTTGCTGTCCTGGAGCGGCTCCATGTTCGAATATCTGATGCCGCTCCTGGTCATGCCGAACTTCGGCAATACCCTGCTCGACCAGACCTACGGCGCCGTCGTACGCAGGCAGGTCGCCTATGGCGCGCAGCGCGAGGTGCCGTGGGGCATTTCGGAGTCCGGTTTTCATACCTTCGATGCCTCGCTGAATTATCAATATCGCGCATTCGGCGTGCCCGGCCTCGGGCTGAAACGCGGGTTGGGCGACGACCTGGTCGTCGCGCCCTATGCCTCCATGCTGGCCTTGATGGTGGCGCCGGAACCCGCCTGCCTCAACCTGCAACGGCTCGCTGCAGCCGGCTTTGAAGGCAAATTCGGCCTCTTTGAAGCGATCGACTACACGCCTTCGCGCCTGCCGCGCGGGCAATCGCATGCCTTGATCCAATCCTTCATGGCACACCATCAGGGCATGGGCCTGCTTTCGCTCGCCTCTCACCTGCTGGGCCAGCCCATGCAAAGGCGCTTCGCCTCGGCGCCCCTGTTCCAGGCCACGATGCTGCTGCTGCAGGAAAAAGCGCCCAAGCCCAGCGCTTTCTATTCCAACACCACGGAACTGTTCGACATCCGCGCCGGCGCTGCGGAGCAGGAAATGCCGATGCGCGTGTTGAATCGCGCCGATACGCGAACACCGGAGGTGCAGTTGTTGTCGAACGGCCGCTATAACCTGATGGTAAGCAACTCCGGTGGCGGCAGCAGCCGCTGGAAGGAGCTGGCATTGACGCGCTGGCGCGAGGACGGCACGCGCGACAATTGGGGCGCGTTCTGCTATGTGCGAGATATGAGCAGCGGCGCATTCTGGTCCACCACCTACCAGCCGACCTTGGCCAAGCCGGACCACTATCAAGTCATCTTCACCGAAGGGCGCGCCGAATTCCGCCGCCGCGACCATGACATCGAGATGCATACCGAAATCGTCGTGTCGCCTGAAGACGATATCGAATTGCGCCGCACCCACATCACCAACCGCTCGCGCGCGCGGCGGACCATCGACATCACCAGCTATACCGAGGTCGTGCTGGCGCCGGCCGCCGCCGATGCCGCGCACCCGGCCTTCAGCAACCTGTTTGTGCAAACCGAGATACTGGCGCCGCAGCATGCGATCCTGTGCACGCGCCGGCCGCGTTCGAACGGTGAAAAAACGCCCTGGCTGCTGAACTTGATGACCGCGCACGGCGTCGACGTCGGGCAGGTGTCGTTCGAAACCGATCGCGCGCGCTTCCTCGGCCGCGGCAACACGCCCCACATGCCGCAGGCATTGCTGGAGCCGGCGCCGCTTTCCGGCGCGGACGGATCGGTGCTCGATCCCATCGCGGCAATCCGCTTCCAGATCGTGCTCGAACCGGAACAGACCGCGGTCATCGACATCGTCATCGGTGCGGCCGACACGCGCGAGCAAGCACTGCATCTTGTCGCCAAGTATCAGGATCGCTATTTGGCCGACCGCGTCTTCGAATTGGCATGGACCCATAGCCAGGTCGTGCTGCGCCAGCTCAATGCCAGCGAGGCCGACGCGCAGCTCTATGCGCGCCTGGCCGGCTCCGTCATCTACCGCAACGACCAATTGCGCGCCGATGCGAGCATCCTGATCAAAAACCGGCGCGGCCAATCCGGTCTGTGGGGCTACGCCATATCCGGCGATTTGCCGATTGTGCTGCTGCAGATCAAGAGCCTCGAGAATATCGAACTGGTGCGCCAGATGGTGCAGGCCCATGCCTATTGGCGCCTGAAAGGGCTGACGGTGGATTTGGTCATCTGGAACGAAGACCATGCCGGCTACCGGCAAATATTGCAGGAGCAAATTCTTGCGTTGATCACCTCCGGCATCGAAGGGCATACGGTCGACCGCCCGGGCGGGATATTCGTGCGCCAGGCCGACCAAATGTCGAGTGAGGACCGCATCCTGCTGCAAGCGGTGGCCCGCGTCGTCTTGAGCGATGGCGGCGGCACGCTGGCCGAGCAGATCAACCGGCGCGCCGCGCCCGAGTTGCGCATGCCGAAATTTTATCCAACCGGCCCGCGCCTGCTGGAACAGCCGACGGCGATTGAACCCGAAAAGGCAGCGCTGGAATTTTTCAACGGCCTGGGCGGCTTTTCCCCCGACGGCCGCGAATACGTCGTCATCACGGAAGCCGGCCAGACAACGCCGGCGCCTTGGGTCAACGTGCTGGCCAATCCGCATTTCGGCAGCGTGATATCGGAAAGCGGCCAAGCCTACACCTGGGGTGAAAACGCGCACGAATTCCGCCTGACGCCCTGGAGCAACGACGCGGTATCCGATATCAGCGGCGAAGCATTTTACCTGCGCGACGAGGAAAGCGGCCATTATTGGTCGCCCACGTCCTTGCCGTGCCGCGGCACCGGGCAATACGTCATCCGCCATGGCTTCGGCTACAGCGTGTTCGAGCACACCGAGGACGGCATCAGGTCAGAGCTCACGGTCTATGTAGCGATGGATGCCTCCATCAAATACTTCGTGCTGAAAGTGAAGAACGAGTCGGACATCGAGCGCAAATTGTCGGTCACCGGCTACGTCGAATGGGTGCTCGGTGATTTGCCGTCGAAGTCCGCCATGCATGTCGTCACCGAGTCGGATCCGGTCAGCGGCGCACTGTTCGCCCATAATGCCTACAACACGGAATTCGCCGATCGCATCGCCTTCTTCGATACCGATGCGGCAACCCGTTTCGTCAGCGGCGATCGAAATGAATTTATCGGCCGCAACGGCAGCCTGCGCAATCCCGCGGCAATGGCGCGCACCCATTTATCGGGCAAGGTGGGTGCCAATCTCGATCCTTGCGCCGCGATTCAAGTTCCCTTTGCACTGGCACCGGGCCAGGAGCGTGAGATCGTCTTCATGCTCGGCGTCGCCGGGCGCCGTAGCGCCGACGTCAGCAGTTTGATCCATCGATACCGCGGCAGCAGTGCGGCGCGCAAGGCACGCGATGCGGTCGCGACATATTGGCAGCGCACTCTCGGCGCGATACAGGTCGATACCCCCGATATTGCGCTCAACCTGCTTGCCAACGGCTGGCTGCTCTACCAGACCATTGCCTGCCGATTGTGGGCACGCAGCGGATTTTATCAATCGGGCGGCGCATTCGGCTTCCGTGACCAATTGCAAGACGCCATGGCGCTGGTCCATACCGAACCGCAACTGCTGCGCGCGCACCTCCTGGTCTGCGCGGCACATCAATTCGTCGAAGGCGATGTCCTGCACTGGTGGCATCCGCCGACGGATCGCGGCGTGCGCACCCGCTGTTCCGACGATTATCTGTGGCTGCCGCTGGCCGCCTGTCGCTACGTGGCGAGCACTGCCGATTCCGGCGTGCTCGACGAGCGCGTGCATTTTCTCGAAGGGCGCGCCTTGAATCCCGATGAAGACTCCTATTACGATCTGCCGGCGCGCTCGGCGGCCACGGGGAGCTTGTACGAGCATTGCGTGCGCGCCATCGAACGCGGCTTGAAGTTCGGCGTCCATGGGTTGCCGTTGATCGGCTCGTGCGACTGGAACGATGGCATGGACAAGGTGGGCGAGCACGGAAAGGGAGAGAGCGTCTGGCTGGCGTTTTTCTTGTACGAAGTGCTGACGCGCTTCGCCGTGGTGGCGACAATGCGCGCCGATCCGGCATTTGCCGATCGCTGCCGCGAAGAAGCCGGCCGGCTGCAGCAAAACATCGAGAAAAACGCCTGGGACGGGAAATGGTATCGCCGGGCCTATTTCGACGACGGCACGCCGCTCGGCTCGAGTGTCAATGACGAGTGCCAGATCGACTCAATCTCGCAGAGCTGGTCGGTCTTGTCCGAAGCGGGTGCCCGGGACCGCTCCACAAGCGCCATGGGCGAAGTGGACAGGCGCCTGGTGCGCCGCGAATCGGCCCTGATCCAACTGCTGGCCCCCCCGTTCGACAGCTCGGATCTGAATCCGGGCTATATCAAGGGTTACGTCCCCGGCGTGCGGGAGAACGGCGGCCAATACACCCACGCCGCGGTATGGACCGCCATGGCCTTCGCAAAAATGGGCGATGGCGACCGCGCCTGGGAGTTGGCGGACCTGATCAATCCGATCAAGCACAGCGACAGTGGAGCGGGTGCGTCCGTCTACAAGGCCGAACCTTACGTGATGGCCGCTGACGTCTACGCGGTGGCACCGCATGTCGGCCGCGGCGGCTGGACCTGGTATACCGGGTCCGCCGGCTGGATGTATCGGCTGCTGGTCGAATCGCTGCTCGGCCTGCATCTGGAATCGAACACCTTGACCGTCAAGCCTTGCATTCCTGCGGCATGGTCGGCGTTCAAACTGGAATACCGTTATGGAAGCACGATTTATCGCATAGCGATTTCCCAAAGCGCTTCACATGAAGGCGCACAGACCATGCAGATCGACGGCGTGGATCACGCCGGCGGCGTCATCGATCTGATTGACGATGGTGTGGAACGGCGCGTCGATATTCAATGCTAAATCCCGCATTTGCAGCCAAGCAACCCGGCATCCAATGTGCGCGACCGCACGGAGGAACGGGGCCGCACTGACTAGTATCGATGATGGCGTGCCGGGATTTGACGTGCGTCGATGTGAATATCCTCAACATCATCGAAGGCGTGCCATGAACAAAAATCAAGTAGCGGGAGCGGCAAAGCGCGTTGTCGGCAAACTGCAGGAAAGTGCAGGCAAAGTCGCCGGCAATCGCGCTCAACAAATCAAAGGCGTCAAACGGCGCATTGACGGCAATTTGCAGGAAGCCGTCGGCGATATCGAGCATGCTGCCCGCATTCTGTTGCAAAAGAAATAGGCCCGGTTCGCAGATCGAGCCGATTCGAATTTGGTATTGAGAGTTACCAACCGGCCACACATCGATGAACAAAATTCATACCGATATTCAGCATGGAATTGATCATATGGATGCCGCACTGGATGCGGCGCTGGCGGAGTCTTTCCCCGCCAGCGATCCCGTCGCGATCAACTTCGCGGCTGCGGTGGATCAGGCACCCAAAAGAATCGCCAGGCTTCCCTGGAGAATTTCAGCTTGGAAAAGCGCCGATTGCGCGGGTCAAAAAGAATGAACAAATCCGCGTTCGGCGTCAATTGGAAACGCGAATCGACTTGATCGCAGCCACTTCCATCAAGAGGTCAATTGCGCTTCCACGGGGGCGACCTGAGTGCCTTCCGCCTCCCTGGCGCCAATGGACCGGCGGCAGGGGGAAGCAAAGCCAAAAGTTACGAACGTATTATCCGTTGCACGGCATTAAGTGACGGATATATTCCCGCAAAATAGCGTTGCAAGGATTACGCCAGATTCTTCGCAGCGAAATCCCAGTTCACCAGCGCCCAGAACGCTTCCAGATACTTGGGACGCGCATTGCGGTAGTCGATGTAATAGGCATGTTCCCACACGTCGCAGGTCAACAACGGCTTGTCGGCGCCGGTCAAGGGGGTAGCGGCATTGGAAGTGTTGACGATGTCGAGCGAACCGTCGCCTTTCTTGACCAGCCAGGTCCAGCCCGAGCCGAAATTGCCGATGCAGGACTTGGTGAAGGCTTCCTTGAACGCGTCGAACGAACCCCACTTGGCATTGATCGCATCGGCCACTGCACCGGTCGGTGCGCCGCCGCCGTTGGGCTTCAGGCCGTTCCAGTAGAAAGTGTGGTTCCACACCTGCGCGGCGTTGTTGAACAGGCCGCCCGAGGACTTCTTGACGATGTCTTCCAGCGTTGCCGATTCGAACTCGGTGCCCTTGATCAGGTTGTTGAGGTTGGTGACATAAGTCTGATGGTGCTTACCGTAGTGGAATTCCAGCGTTTCCTTCGAGATATGCGGGGCCAGTGCATCCATCGCATAGGGCAGGGGAGGGAGAGTATGTTCCATGTTGTCGGTCCTTTCGGTTTCAGTAACGTCGATCAAGCGCAGGCATCCCAAACGCAATCTGATGCTCGCCGTGCGGCAATACGCCTGCGCTTTCCGGCGCAGCGTTACGCTTGTTCAACGTTCCGTGGTTTATCGGATACTGCTGTATTTCCAAAGCGGCACCATTGTAAATCTTCTGCAGTCGCGCTGCATGAATACCTGCTTATAGTGACAATGGGAAGGCGCGAAGGTGCCGCGAATGTGCCGAGAAGGTGCCGGGAATGCGCCATTACTCCAATGAAGCCTGCACATTGGCCAGCGTCACCTGCGCGCTGCCTTCGGCCAGTCTCACGGTCAGCGGCTCGCGCGGCTGCAATTGCCTCGGGTTGCGCAGCACCGCACCTTGCGCATTGCTGACGATGGCGTAGCCGCGCTCCAGCGTGCGCTGCGGATTGAGCAATTCCAGCTGCGCGCGCAGGGCGGCCAACGCCTGCCCTTGCATCCGATTGTCGCGAATGACAGCCGCATGCAGGCGGCGCGCGGCCTCGTCGATTGCCACCCGCTGCGCACGGGTATCAGGCATTTGCGCACGCAGCCGTGCCGCCTGCCGTTCGAGCGCATGGCGCGCCGAGGCCAGGGGCGTGCGCATCGCATACCCCAGCCGCGCCTGCATGCCCAAGAGGCGCGTGCGCTCGTGCGCGATGGCCGCGCCCGGGCTTTGCAAGCGGCGCGCGAGCCAGTCCAGCTCCTGCGCCCGGCCAAACAACATGCGTTTGAAGCCGCGCGACAAATCTTCGGCCAGTTCTTCCAATGCGGCCAGCCAGTCGGCGCGCGCGGTCGCGGCCATTTCGGCGGCGGCGGTCGGCGTCGGTGCGCGCAAGTCGGCGGTGAAGTCGGCGATGGTGAAGTCGGTCTCGTGGCCCACACCCGAAATCACTGGAATCGGGCAGGCGGCCAGCGCCCGCGCGACAGGTTCTTCGTTGAAGGCCCACAAATCTTCCATCGAACCGCCGCCGCGGCACAGGATCAGCACCTCGCATTCGGCGCGCGCGCCGGCGCGCAGCAGCGCTTCGGCAATCTTTTGCCCCGCACCTTCGCCCTGCACCGGCGTGGGATAGATGACCACGCGCACCTGCGGCGCGCGCCGGCCCAGCGTCGTCAACACGTCGCGCAGCGCGGCAGCCTGCGGGCTGGTGACGATGCCGATGGTTTTGGGAAAACCGGGCAGTGCGCGCTTACGTTCGGCATCGAACAAGCCTTCGGCCTGCAATTTTTCCTTCAGGCGCAGGAAGGCTTCATGCAAATTGCCGACACCGGCGCGCCGGATCGCTTCGACGCCAAGCTGGAAGTCGCCGCGCGCCGGATAAAGCGTCACCACGGCGCGCACCTCGATCTTGTCGCCGTTGGCCGGGGTAAAGCCGGCATATTGCGAGCGCCCGCGGAACATCACGGCACGCACCTGGGCCGTCGCGTCCTTCAGCGTGAAATACCAGTGGCCCGACGCGGCGCGCGTGAAGTTCGAGACTTCGCCGGCAATCCACATCAACGGAAATTGCCGCTCCAGCATCTTGGCCACCGCCAGATTCAGGGCCGAGACCGTCATCACCGGCTGGACGGGCGCCGAATCGGTGGAATGGGCGGAAAAGGGGGAATTGGTCGGATCGCCAGGATTCATGCGGGTTTTGAGGCAGTGAGCAACTGTCCACAGGAGCGCGAAAACGTCATCGCAATGTCATACATGGGGGAGGGTTTTATCAAATTCGTTCAAGTGATTGATTTTATTGAAAAAAGTAACGGTGCCCGATAAGCGTGCAAAAGGGAAAAATTCTTAAAAATCAAGTACTTTGCAATTTCCGCCGAACTTGCCCACAAAGTTATCCACACAAATTGTGCAGAACTTTATTGGGTGAAACGGCACCAAGCACGGTGCCGGCGGGCTTCGGCAGGCGTCGGCGTCGGCACCGCCCGGATTGATCCATTTTGCTCCATTTATTCAATCGGTTACGATTTGTCTTACATTCCGACTTGCCCGCGAAGGCCCAACACGTTACATTCTGCACTTCGAGTTCGTTTCGGGCAGTCACGATTTTTTGCCCCCGGAAACATCCTCTCAGCTTAACCCAAGGAGCCTTTTTTGCAGCTGTTCACTATTCTCCAGCAAGCCGGCTGGCCTATCTATCTCCTGCTCACCGCCTCCATCGTGGGCCTGGCCTTGATCATCGAACGCTTATTGTACCTGCGCGCCCGACGTGTGCTCCCGCCGACGCTGTTGAACGAAGTCATCCGCGTGTATCAGAACGGCAAGGTCGATGCCAACGTCATCAATACGCTGGAAAACAACTCGCCGCTGGGCCGCGTGCTCGCTGCCGGCCTGCGCAACCTCGACGCGCCGCGCGAAGTGATGAAGGAATCGATCGAGGAAGCCGGCCGTGGCGCGGCGCATGAACTGGAGCGCTTCCTGACTTCGCTTGGCACCATCGCCACGCTGGCGCCCCTGATGGGCCTGTTCGGCACCGTGGTCGGCATGATCGAAATCTTCGGCGCGCAAAACGCGGCGGGCAGCAACCCGGCCGAACTGGCGCACGGCATTTCGGTGGCACTGTACAACACCGGCTTCGGTCTGGCCGTGGCCATGCCCACACTCGTGTTCTATCGCCACTTCCGCGCCCTGGTCGATGCCTTCATCATCGACATGGAACAACAAGCCGTGAAATTCGTCGACACCGTGCACGGCGCGCGCAAGTAACGGCGGAGGACACATGGATTTTCGCAAAGGAAAAGGGCGCGAAGAGCTGGAAATCAACCTGATTCCCTTCATCGACGTGCTCCTGGTGATCCTGATCTTCATGATGGTCACCACCACCTACAGCAAGTTCACCTCGCTGCACATCCAGTTGCCGACCGAAGACGGCGACCGCAGCAAGGAGCAGATCGTGCGGATCCACGTCGGCGTGGACGCGCACGGCCATTACGCCATCAACGACCGGGTCGTCACCGCCACCGATGCGGCCGGCCTGGAAGCGGAATTGAAGCGCGTGGCCGAAGAAAAAGGCCAGAAAGACCCCGATCTCGTCATCGATGCCGACGCCCTGGCAACCCATCAATCGGTGATGAACGTGCTGAAGGCGGCCGGCGACGCCGGTTTCGACAAAGTGACCTTCACCACGCAAGAGAGTGACGGCAAGAAGTAGTATCGAGTCGCGGGTCGGCCGCATCTGGATGCGGCGCGGACCGGCGGCCTGCTTGTTGTGGCCGCTCTCGCTCTTGTTCGGCATGCTCGCGCGGCTGCGTCGCGCGATTTACCGTGCCAAACTGTTCCCCGCCGTAAAGCTCCCCGTGCCGGTCGTCGTGGTCGGCAACATCTTCATCGGCGGCACCGGCAAGACCCCCTTCGTCATCTGGCTGCTGCATGCCTTGCGCGCGGCGGGTTTCCAGCCTGGGGTGATATCGCGCGGCCATGGCGCCCATGCGGAGACTGCGCGCGTGGTCGCGCAAAACGCCAAGGCCACGGAAGTCGGCGATGAGCCGCTCTTGATCGCCGCGCATGGCGGCTGCCCGGTCGTGGTGGGGCGGCGCCGTGCCGAAGCGGGCCGGTTGCTGCTCGAACGCTTTCCCGAAGTGAACGTGATCGTCTCCGACGACGGCTTGCAGCACTACGCCTTGCGACGCGACATCGAAATCGTGTTGTCTGATGCGCGCGGCAACGGCAACGGCTGGCTCTTGCCGGCCGGCCCCTTGCGCGAACCGGCAACGCGCGCTCGCGACTTCACCATCGTCAATTCGGCCACGGCAATTGCGCCCGCCTGGCGCATGGATCTGGCGCCCGGGCCTGTGACGCGCCTCGACGGACAAGGCGAGACAACCCTGGCGGCGCTGGCCGGGCAAGACTTGCGCATCACGGCGGCTGCCGGCATCGGCAACCCCGAGCGCTTCTTCGCCATGCTGGAGGGCGCCGGTTTGCGCATCACACCCATGCCCTTGCCCGACCATTTCGACTTCGCCGGCTTTTCCTTTGGTGAAATACCGGCCGACGTCATCCTGATCACGGAGAAGGATGCAGTAAAATGTCGCCATATTCCGGCCCTGGCGCAAGACACGCGCCTGTGGGTCGTGCCGGTGGCGGCGCAACTCGACGCCGCGCTGGCCGCACAGATAGTGGAGAAACTGCATGGATGCGCGACTGTTTGACATCATGGTGTGCCCGGTTTGCAAGGGGCCGCTGCAGCACGATAGGAAAGCGCAGGAATTGATCTGCAACGCCGACAAGCTGGCCTTCCCGATCCGCGACGGCATCCCCGTCATGTGGACCGACCAGGCGCGCGATCTGGCAGCACCGGCTGCCCCGGCGGCACCTGCCGCACCCGCGTCCGACGCACCCTCGGCATGAACGCCTTCGTTGTCGTCGTGCCGGCGCGCATGGCCTCGACACGCTTGCCCAACAAGCCCCTGGCCGACATCGCAGGCATTCCCATGGTGGTGAGGACAGCCCAACGCGCGATGCTCTCCGGTGCGGCCCAAGTCATCGTCGCCACCGACCATGAAGACATCATTGCCGCTTGCCGCGCGCACGGCATCCAGGCTGAGATGACGCGCGCCGACCATCCATCCGGCACCGACCGCATTGCCGAAGTTGCCGCGCGCCTGGGCCTGGCGCCGGACGACGTGGTCGTCAACGTGCAGGGCGACGAACCCCTGATCGATCCGCACCTGATCGCCGCCACCGCCGCGCTCGTGGTGCCGGGCCAGCCGATGGCGACCGCCGCCCATCCGCTTGACAGTGTGGAAGAGGCCTTCAATCCCAATTGCGTCAAGGTGGTATTGAATCAGCGCGGCCAGGCGCTGTATTTCTCGCGCGCCACGATACCCTGGCACCGCGACGGTTTCGCGCAAACGCGCGCCGCGCTGCCGGCTGCGCTTCCACCTGCGCTTCCACCTGCGCTTCCACCTGATTATGCGCCGCTGCGCCACATCGGCCTCTATGCTTATGCCAACGCCTTCCTGCAAAGCTACTCGCAGCTTGCGGTGTCGCCGATCGAGAAAATCGAAGCGCTCGAACAGTTGCGGGTGCTCTGGCATGGCTTGCCGATTGCGGTCCACGTCACCGGATCCCTGCCCGCTGCCGGCGTCGATACGCCCGAAGACCTGGAACGCGTCAGGCGCCAAATTGACCCCGGTGCAGGATAGGCCGCGCAGTCGCGGCTTGCAGAGCTGAATCCCCTTTGCTTCCCGAGCCTTGCTTTGGTGCATAAATCCGCCGCTACACCTTGAAAACACAAATCTTCTGACCTAAATCAATGCGAAAGTATTGATTTGGTGCGATTCTGTGGTAAGTTTGTCGTGAAAAGCGGGTGGCGGCGCCTCGTGCGCCGGGGGATAAGCCCGTAAGGCGCGAGTAAGACCGCGCCACCAAAATTATTCAAAACTCGATTAGGAAAATTCATGCGCCTCATCCTGCTAGGAGCGCCAGGTGCCGGTAAAGGCACGCAAGCGACCTTCATCAAGGAAAAGTACAACATTCCCCAGATCTCGACGGGGGACATGCTGCGCGCCGCCGTCAAGGCCGGCACGCCCTTGGGCCTCGCCGCCAAGCAGGTGATGGATGCCGGCGGTCTCGTGTCCGACGACATCATCATCGGCCTGGTGAAAGACCGCCTGAAAGAACCCGATTGCGCCAACGGCTATCTGTTCGACGGCTTCCCGCGCACGATTCCGCAAGCCGACGCCATGAAGGATGCCGGCGTGGCGATCGACTACGTGCTCGAAATCGACGTGCCCGATGCCGCCATCATCGAACGCATGAGCGGGCGCCGCGTGCATGCCGCCTCGGGCCGCACCTATCATGTCAAATTCAATCCGCCTAAGGTCGAAGGCAAGGACGACGTGACCGGCGAAGAGCTGGTGCAGCGCCATGACGACGCCGAAGATGTCGTCAAGAAGCGCCTGTCGGTCTATCACGAGCAGACCGAAGTGCTGGTCGGCTACTACAACAAGTGGGCGCAGACGGGCGAGCCGGGCGCGCCGAAATACCGCAAGATTGCCGGTGTTGGCCCGGTCGAGTCGATCCGGGATGCGGCATTTGCGGCATTGTCGCAGTAAGAAAAATAAGCGGGCTTCGGCCCGTTTTTTTATTTCAGGTTTTGTAGGTTGGCGCTGAGCGCAGCGAAGCCCAACGCAGAGGGCGCGAATAAGGCCGGATGTTGGACTTCGCGATGCGCAGCCCAAGCTGCCAGAAGTCGAATTTGTATTGAAAGCGGAGGAAACAAGGAGGAAAAACAATAAGACGCAGTCGGCAGTATCGAGGAACATGCAGCCCAACAAAATTAAAAGGGCGACGTAAGGTTAGCAATCCGCATAACCCGCCACAAGCGGGAAGGCAATTGGTTCATAACTTTGTGTGATAACTAGGAGGAGTCGATATGGCAGCAGAAGGTCTGTGGTTGGCTATAGCGAGCGGCATTGTGGCCGTCATCTATGGCTTGATGTCTCGCAGTTGGATTCTGAAGCAGGATGCGGGCAATGAGGTGATGCAAAGCATCTCCGGCGCGATCGAGCAGGGCGCGGCGGCATACCTGGCGCGGCAATACCGCACCATCGGCATGGTCGGCGTGGTGATATTCGTCGCCATCGCAGCCGGTCTCGGTTTCACCACCGCCATCGGATTCCTGATCGGTGCCGTACTCTCCGGCGCCTGCGGTTTCATCGGCATGAACGTCTCGGTGCGCGCCAATGTGCGGACCGCGCAAGCTGCCACGAAAGGCATGAACGAGGCCTTGAACGTCGCCTTCAAGGGCGGCGCCATCACCGGCATGCTCGTGGTCGGCCTGGGTCTCCTGGGCGTTGCGGTGTTCTTCATGTACCTGATCCGCAACCTGACGGGCGCCGATCTGCATGAGACCATCAAGCCCTTGATCGGCCTGGCCTTCGGCGCTTCACTGATCTCCATCTTTGCGCGTCTGGGCGGCGGCATCTTCACCAAGGGCGCCGACGTCGGTGCCGACCTGGTGGGCAAGGTCGAAGCCGGCATTCCCGAAGACGACCCGCGCAACCCCGCCGTCATCGCCGACAACGTGGGCGACAACGTCGGCGACTGCGCCGGCATGGCGGCCGACCTCTTCGAAACCTATGTCGTCACGCTGATCGCCACCATGCTCCTGGGCACCTTGCTCATCAAGGGCAATGAAATGTCGGCGGCAATTTATCCGCTGCTGTTGGGCGCCATCTCCATCATCGCTTCCATCTTCGGCTGCTCCATGGTCAAGGCCAAGCCGGGCAAGAAGATCATGTCGGCGCTCTACACGGGCCTGTGGTGGGCTGCCGGCCTCTCGCTGGTGGGTTTCTACTTCGTCACCGCCCATGTCTTGCCCGAACCGATGCGCATGCCCATGATGGGTGCGGCGGTGGTCGGCATCGTCCTGACCGGCCTCATGGTCTACATCACCGAGTATTACACCGGCACCGACTTCAAGCCCGTGCGCCACATCGCCGAAGCCTCCACCACCGGCCACGGCACCAACATCATCGCCGGCCTGGGCGTGTCGATGAAATCCTGCGCCTACCCGGTTCTGGCCGTGTGCGTGGCCATCGGCGTGTCTTACTGGTTCGGTGAAATGTGCGGCGCGGGTCTCTACGGCGTGGCCGTGGCGGCGACCTCCATGCTGTCGATGGCCGGCATCATCGTGGCGCTCGACGCCTACGGCCCGATCACCGACAACGCCGGCGGCATCGCCGAAATGTCGCACATGCCCGATTCCGTGCGCGCCATCACCGACCCGCTGGACGCCGTCGGCAACACCACCAAGGCCGTGACCAAGGGTTACGCCATCGGCTCGGCCGCCTTGGCCGCGCTGGTGCTGTTTGCCGATTATACCCACGCGCTCGACACCGCCGGCATCCACGTCGGGTTCGACCTGTCCGACCACAAGGTCATCATCGGCCTCTTCATCGGCGGCCTGATTCCCTATCTGTTCGGCGCCATGGCGATGGAAGCCGTCGGCCGTGCCGCCGGTGCGGTGGTGGTCGAAGTGCGCCGCCAGTTCAAGGAAATCCCCGGCATCATGGAAGGCACCGGCAAGCCGCAATACGACAAGGCGGTGGACATGCTGACCTCGGCTGCGATCAAGGAAATGATCGTGCCTTCGCTCTTGCCCGTGGTCGTGCCCATCCTGGTGGGTTACATCCTCGGCGCGGCGGCGCTCGGCGGCCTCTTGATGGGCACCATCATCACCGGCCTGTTCGTCGCCATCTCCATGACCACCGGCGGCGGCGCCTGGGACAACGCCAAGAAATACATCGAAGACGGCAACTTCGGCGGCAAGGGTTCGGAAGCGCACAAGGCCGCCGTCACCGGCGACACCGTGGGCGACCCCTACAAGGACACAGCCGGCCCCGCAGTCAACCCGCTGATCAAGATCATCAACATCGTGGCCTTGCTGATCGTGCCGATGATTTCGGCCAATGGCATCATGGGTGGCTCGGCGAAGGCCGAGGCGCCCGTGCCTGCCATCAGCGCACCGGCAGCCCCGACCTCGGCACCGGCACCGATGACCGCATCTGACCCTTACGCGCCGCAAGTCGCACCGGCCACAAGCCCGGCGCCGGCAAGCGATGCTGTCGCGCCTGCTGTATCGGCTCCGGGCACAACAGCGCCAGCCTCATCAGCGGACGGGCAGAAGAAGTAAGCAGTTTGTTTGTAAGCAAAAAGGCGGCGCAAGCCGCCTTTTTCGTCTCAACGGCGACCAGCATCGCTGCTTGTCCGATTGTTCCGGGTGGAGCGCAACATCGGATAAAGCATGCTGTCGTGCCCGCTTTGCGCCGAAGGTCGATCTTTCGGTTTCACCCGTTGTACTCGCCGACGAAGTCCGCCACAAAATCCAGAAACGCCCTGACCTTTGCCGGCGCAAGGTGGCGCGACGGGTAGAGCGCATAGAGTGCGAAGTTTTCTCCGCCCCAGTCCGGGAATAATTGCACCAGCTTCCCTTTTTCGATCAATTCCCGCACGCCGCTGGCCTTGATGCGCGCGATGCCGGCGCCAGCCAGGCAGGCCGAGAGCAGGGTGCCGGCGTCTCCCACGACGAGGCGGCCGGCAGCGGCCACCGGCGCGAGCTTTCGGCCTTGTTTGTATTGCCATTCAAGCGCTTGGCCGGTCATGGGGCTGCGCATGAGGATGCAGTTGTGCCCAACCAACTCGTGCGGGCTTGCCGGATGACCGTATTTTTTAAGGTAGGCCGGAGAGGCGACGGTTGCGGTGCGGGTTTCCAGGAGCTTGCGTGCAACCAGCGAGGATTCGGGCGGGTGGCCGAAGCGCACCGCGACGTCGAAGCCTTCGGCAACCAGGTCGCCCAGCTGTTCGCGCGGCACCAGTTCCAACGTGAGCGCCGGATGAAGCGCCAGGAAGCGCGCCAGGTGCGGGCCGAGCATGGTGCCCGAGAAGAAAGCGTCCACGTTGACGCGCAGCCGGCCGCGCACGACAGCGGCGGTTTGCGTCGTCGCGCTCACGGCCTCGTCGATGCCGGCCAAGAGCGGAATGATTTCCTCGTAGAGCCGGCGGCCTTCGTCGGTCAGCTTGACCGAGCGGGTGGTGCGCGCCAGGAGGCGCACACCGATGCGCTGTTCGAGCCGCCCGATGGAACGGCTGACTCCCGATGGCGTCAGGCCGAGCGCGTCGGCAGCGCGGGCGAAGCTCCCGCCTTCAACGATGGCGGCAAGGACGTTGACATTCGAAAGCAGGCGGGAGTCGAAGTTCATGATATTTACTGGTGATAATGTGTCATGAATGAAGTGATGTCGCGGCTATTTATTCAATGATGTGCAAAACCCATAATACGCCCAATCGCTGGATCGGGGAACGGGCCGGCAGGCTGTTCCCCGTCAGCGGCGTTTATCCGATTCACCTTCGATTGAGGAAGCACATCATGTATGCAATCACCGGAATTACAGGGCAGGTGGGCGGCGCGCTCGCGCGCACACTGCAGGCGGCCGGCCTGCCGATACGCGCCGTCGTGCGCGACGCGGCCAAGGCGGGTTTCTGGAAGGACCAAGGCTGCGAGGCGGCATTGGCCGCCATGGATGATGCCGTCGCGCTGACGGCGGCATTTCGAGGCGCGCAAGGGGTGTTCATCCTGCTGCCGCCGGTATTCGATCCGGCGCCGGACTTCGGCGAGGCGCGGGCGTTTATCGCGGCACTGAAGTCCGCGCTTGCGGCGGCGCGCCCGGATCGGGTGGTCTGTCTCTCGACTATCGGCGCCCAGGTGGTGCGGCCCAATCTGCTGGGCCAGCTTTCCCTGCTGGAACGGGAACTCGGCGACCTGGACTTGCCGCTGTGTTTTCTGCGTCCCGGATGGTTTATGGAGAACGCGGCCTGGGATGTCGTTTCGGCGCGCGAGCAAGGCCTCGTTGCCAGCTTCCTGCAGCCTCTCGACCGGCCGGTGCCGATGGTGGCGACGGCCGACGTCGGGCGGGTTGCGGCCGAATTGCTGCAGCAGCATTGGCGCGGCACGCGCGTAGTCGAACTTGAGGGACCGCAGCGTGTCGCGCCCGTCGATATCGCGGCAGCATTCGCGAGGCTGCTGTCGCGGGAGGTACGCGCCGAGATCGTGCCGCGCGAGACCTGGCAAGCCCTGTTCACCTCCCAGGGAATGAAAAATCCGCTCCCGCGCATGCAGATGCTCGACGGCTTCAACGAAGAATGGATACGTTTTGAAGGAGCGGCTTTGAAGGGGCGCGTGGACTTGGATGCCGTTTTGGGCGAGTTGCTTGTGCGCTAGCGCAGCGTTCCATGGCGTACGGTCGTGCCGGATGCTATTAAAATGATATGTACGATGCCGGTGTTGACAGAATTGGGCAAGCGGCTAAAATTGGCGCTTTAGTGACGTTTACGTAAACGTAAAGAATGTTTGCGCCACCTGCGCCATGCGCCGGCCGCTTATCCCTGCGCTTATCCGAGCGCTCATTTGATCACTTTCCCGACCAGATCCAGCAGAGGACACCATGCAAATCAAAGACAACGTATTCATCATCACCGGCGGCGCTTCCGGCCTCGGCGCGGCAACCGCACAACTGCTGACCGAACACGGCGCCCGTGTCGTGCTGGCCGACGTCCAGGTCGAAGCCGGTGAAAAGCTCGCCGCCGAGCTGAAGGGCAAGTTCGTCAAGTGCGACGTCACCTCCGAAGCCGACGGCCGTGCCGTGGTTGAAGCCGCAGTGGCAATGGGCACACTGCGCGGCCTGATCAACTGCGCCGGCGTCGCCCCCGCCGTGAAGACCGTCGGCAAGGATGGCCCGCACCCGCTCGAACTGTTCCAGAAAACCGTCAACATCAACCTGGTCGGCACCTTCAACATGGCGCGCCTGGCGGCTGACGCCATGGCCAAGACCGAAGCAGGCGAATCGGGCGAACGCGGCGTCATCATCAACACCGCCTCGGTCGCGGCCTTCGACGGCCAGATCGGCCAGGCCGCCTACGCCTCGTCCAAGGCCGCAGTGGTCGGCCTGACGCTGCCGATGGCGCGCGACCTCTCGCGCAACGGCATCCGCGTCATGACCATCGCCCCCGGCATTTTCGAAACCCCCATGCTCTTGGGCATGCCAACCGAAGTGCAAGACGCGCTGGGCAAGATGGTGCCGTTCCCCTCGCGCCTGGGCAAGCCGGCCGAGTACGCGCAACTGGCCAAGAGCATCATCGAAAACCAGATGCTCAATGGTGAAACGATCCGCTTGGATGGCGCGATCCGCATGCAGCCGAAGTAAGCCCTTTCCGTCGCCGGACTGTGCCTTTTCGCCCGTCATCCCCGCGAAAGCGGGGATCCACTTTAGAACCTGTGGCCGCTGCACTGTGGGTCCCCGTTTTCACGGGGACGACGGAAGCGATGACAACGGAGTAGTAATCCCTGGGTTGATTGAACCTCCTCCTGCGTCTTGTCCCCGCGTCGCGTACCATATTGCTTTTCCAAGAGCACGCGACAATGAACAACAAGAAATTTCTCGCCCTCATCCTCGCCGCCTTGCTGGCAGGCTGCGCGGCTTCCGTACGGAATAATTCCCCCACTGCCCCCGCCGGCCTGCAAGCCCCCGAAGCCGCCAGCGGCTACGTCGACAAGCCCGGCTGGAAATCCAACACCTTCATGGTGGCGGCAGCCAATCCGCTCGCCACAGACGCCGGCTACCGCATCCTGAAGCAGGGCGGCTCGGCCATCGATGCCGCGATCGCCACGCAGTTGGTCTTGAACCTGGTCGAGCCGCAATCCTCCGGCATCGGCGGCGGCGCCTTCATGCTGTATTTCGACGGCGACACCGTCAGCGCCTTCGACGGGCGCGAGACGGCGCCGATGTCGGCCACGGAGAAACTGTTCCAGACGCCCGATGGCCGCGCCATGAACTTCTACGACGGCGTGGTCGGCGGCCGTTCGGTCGGCGCGCCGGGCGTGTTGCGCATGCTGGAATTGGCACACCGCAAATACGGCAAGCTGCACTGGGCCGAACTGTTCGCTCCGGCCATCAAGCTCGCCGAAGACGGCTTTGCCGTCAGCCCGCGCTTAAACAAGCTGCTCGCATCCGAACACTTCCTGCAAAGCGACCCCGCGGCGCGCGCCTACTTCTACGATGAAAAAGGCCAGCCCTGGCCGGTCGGCCACATCCTGAAGAATCCCGAATTCGCGCGCGTGCTGCGCGAAATCGCGCAGGGCGGGGCCGATGCCTTCTACAACGGCCACATCGCGCACGACATCGAAGTCAAGGTGCACGCGCACCCCACCAATCCAGGCTTCCTCACCGCCGCCGACATCGCTGCCTACGAAACCAAAATCCGCGTGCCGATCTGCACCGACTACAAAGCCTGGACCGTGTGCGGCGCGCCGCCGCCGTCCTCGGGCGGCATTGCGATCGCGCAGATGCTGGGCATCCTGTCGCATACCGATATCGACCAACACCCACCCAAAGACGGCCAGTACGATGCCCAGGCCGTGCACTTGTTCACCGAAGCCGGGCGCCTGGCCTATGCCGACCGCAATCACTACGTGGCCGACCCCGACTTCGTGCCGCTGCCCGGCAACAGCATCAAGCCCCTGGTCGATCCGCAATACCTGGCCGGCCGGGCCGAGCTGATCGGCGACAAATCGATGGGCCACGCGCATTACGGCGTGCCGACCGCGCTGCACGTCACCTGGGGCGAAGACACCTCGCCCGAGCTGCCGTCCACCTCGCACGTCTCCATCGTCGATGCCTACGGCGGCGCGCTCTCCATGACCACCACCATCGAAGACCAGTTCGGCTCGCGCCAGATGGTCGACGGCTTCCTGCTCAACAATCAACTGACCGATTTCTCGTTCGACTCGGTCGATGCCGACGGGCCGGTCGCCAACCGCGTGCAGCCGGGCAAGCGCCCGCGCACCTCGATGTCGCCGACTCTCGTGTTCGAGCGCGGCACGCATCACCTGGTATTGTCCACCGGTTCGCCGGGCGGCTCGGCCATCATCAACTACGTCGCCAAGGTCGTCGTCGGCACGTTGGACTGGAACTTGAACGTGCAGCAGGCCATCAGCCTGCCCAACCTCGGCAGCCGCAACGGCCCTACCGAACTGGAGCGGGGCCGGGTCTCGGATGAACTGATCGCGCAATTGCGCGCCAGGGGGCACAACGTGCAGGTGATGGAACAGACCTCCGGCCTGCAAGGCATCATGCGCATGAAAACAAACGGACAGGAGATATGGTTCGGCGGCGCCGACCCGCGCCGGGAAGGGATCGTCGAAGGCGATTGAAGATCAATGAAGGTGAATGAAGCGGCGCAGCCGTGCAACTGGACATGCCGCGCTTCTGCAAAGTCATACGCTGCAAAGGTATATTGCAGCGCCGCATTCCCTTCCCAAACCAGCACTCTCCCTGTTAATCTTGTACCGATATGCGAGACAGAACGAAAACCGGCTTGATCCTGACCGGCGGCGGCGCGCGCGCCGCATACCAGATCGGTGTGCTCAAGGCCATCAACGACATGCTGGTTGCGGCCGGCTGGAAACCCGCGCGCAACCCCTACGACATCATCTGCGGCACCTCGGCCGGCGGCATCAACGCCACGGCGCTGGCATGCCATGCCGACGACTTCGCCGTCGGGCTCGACCAATTGGCGCGCGTGTGGGAAAACTTCGAGGTCGAACAGGTGTACCGCGCCGACTCGCTCGGCGTCATGCGTTCCGGCGCGCGCTGGCTCACGCTGATGTCGTTCGGCTGGCTCTTGCGCAAGTGGCACGCCAATCCACCCAATTCGCTGCTCGACAACACGCCCCTGGTGACGCTGTTGAACCGCTTGCTCAATTTCCCCCGCCTCGACGCGGCCCTGATCGACGGCTCGCTGCACGCGCTGGCCGTCACGGCATCGTCCTACACGGCAGGGCAGCACATCACCTTCTACCAGACCGAGGCGGAAATCGAACCGTGGATCCGCTCGCAGCGCGTCGCCATGCGCTCGCAAATCACGGTCGACCACCTGCTCGCCTCGTCGGCCATCCCGCTGATCTTTCCTGCCACCGCACTCTATTGCAACGGCCGGCGCGAATACTTCGGCGACGGATCCATGCGCCAGCTGGCGCCGATCTCGCCGGCCATCCACCTCGGTGCCGACCGCGTGCTGGTGATCGGCGCCGGGCGCCTGTCCGAGCCGCCAAGCGAAACGCATGAACAGGCGCATTACCCCAGCCTGGCGCAAATCGCCGGCCACGCCATGTCGAGCATCTTCCTCGACAGCCTGGCCGTCGATATCGAACGCCTGACGCGCATCAACGCCACGCTCTCGGTCCTCACGCCCGAGCAGCGCGCAAACACCCAGTTGCGCCCCATCGAAATGCTGATCATCGCGCCATCGGAGCGCTTGGACGACATCGCCAGCCGCCACGTCGGCAGCCTGCCGGCGCCGATACGCGTCATGCTGGGCGGCATCGGCGCGACCGAAGTGCGCGGTTCGGCCCTGGCCTCCTACCTGCTGTTCGAAGCGTCTTACACGGGCGAGCTGATTGCCCTGGGGAAAAAAGATGCCGAAAATCACAAAGCCGAAGTGCTCAAATTCTTCGGCTTGGGCACCTGATTTGTCCGGCTGCCTCCAGGAATCGTAGCGAGCGGCCCGTCGCGGCCCGGTCCAGGCGCGAGCCGAGAGCGCAACCGATGACGCAATGGTCTTGGCGGGCCGCGCAGGCAAGCATGCTGCGTGCATATTCGCATCGACCCTGCCACCCATGCGCGTTTCATTAGTTGCAGGGTATTCGCACCATTGGCCAGCCGGCACAATCGAACCTGCACGAGAGACAAAAAGCAGCATGGTCAGCCGCGCACGCGGAACGACTGGCGGCTTACCGCCAGTCAGCGGAACTTACGATTTTTTTATGGTGTCCCTCGGCGATAACCTCATTGCAGTCATCACCACCAAATTCAACAACTTTGCACGATTAATTTCGTTTCACCTCGTATTGCAGGCACGCGACGCCCGACGGGAAAATTTTACTGTTGACCAGCATCAGTGCGGTCTTGTCCTTGATGTTTTTGAACAAGGGAATACCTTGCCCCAGCAGAATCGGATTGACGAATAGCCAGTACTCGTCGATGAGGTTTTCCGCCATCAGCGCATGCGTGGCGGAGGGGCTTCCAAAGATCAATATCTCGCTGCCTGCACCGTGCTTGAGCTTGTTGATTTCATCGCTTAAATTGCTGCTGATGATTTGTGTATTAACGTGATTTTTTTCCTGCAAGGTTTTCGACAGCACCACTTTGCGGGCGGTTTTATACCAGCGCGAATGATTACGGTCATGCGGGCTGGCGTCAGGTTTGTCGGCAGCGGTTGGCCAGTACGACTCCATCATCTCGAAGGTGGTGCGCCCGTATAAAGCGGTGTCGGTCTGCTCAATCCGCTGCTCCACGTATTCAAACAAGTCGGCGCTGATGCTTATCCAGCCCAGGCCGGCCGGCCCCTTGGCGGTGGAAGCAACAAAACCGTCCAGCGACACATGGACAAACGAAACGATTTTTCTCATGATTTTTTCCTTGATCAAGTTTTGATTACATAGCCGGCAAGGCGCGCCAGGGTTTGGTTGCCGCCTTCAATCGCACCAATTTTCTCCACCGCCATGTTGCGTGCTTGCGCAGTAGGAAAAAGCAATTGGATCGTCACTTTGGTTTGCCCATCGACCGCCTCGAACGTCCACATCGCCTCAAACATGGCCTTCGGGTCGCCCTTGTATGTGCCGCCGGTGCAAAACTCGATGCGGCGGGGCTTGTCGATCGCGGTATAGACGCTGCGGCTGGGATAGTCTCTCCCATCGGGCCCATGCATGACATGGTGCCACTCGCCTCCCACGCGAAAATCCAGTTTCTCCAGCGTGTTGGTAAAACCATTCGGCCCCCACCAATGCACGACATGTTCAGGTTTGGTCATCGCCTCCCATACCAATTCGCGCGGCGCGTCTATCAAGCGCGACATGATGATTTCGCGGTCGCTGGTCTGGGCATGGTTGGCGGCGTTATTTTTTCTTTCCGGCACTTTTGGTCTCCACGGATTGAAGGTTTTTAAGATACGCCTCGAGGCGATCGAGGCTCTGCTCCCAATGCTGGCGATATTGGCCGATAAAATCGGCAGCCTCGTGCAACGGTGCGGCATTGAGCTGGCAAGGGCGCCATTGCGCCTGGCGACCTTGTGTGATCAGTTTGGCGTGCTGCAACACCTTGAGGTGCTTCGTTATCGCAGAAGGGCTCATCGAGAACGGCTTGGCAAGTTCGTTGACCGTTGTCTCCCCCAATGCCAGCCGCGCAAGAATGGCACGACGGGTTGGATCAGCCAGCGCGGCGAATGTGATGCTTAGTGAATCGGTATTCATTTATATTACATCAACTGGTTAATTAACCTAATGGTGAAATATAGATGGCTTTAAAGCCGGTGTCAATGAAAATTCGCTGATTGCCGTCTCGACATGGTGTTGATCCAACCACGGGGAAATCACCGGTGACCGCATAGAGGGTGTGCGCCGACGGCGGGTATTCACATACTTTGCTTTTTGAATGACCGGTTCATGGCGCACTACGGGCCGTTGCGACGTGGCACCAAGATTTGGATGCGGGCAGGTGGCAGGCTTGAAACGCCATTACGTGACAACCCTAACGCGATTTCCCGCTTCGTGCCTGCGAAACAGCCGATGCCTGCCGGAATCGCGCTATCCGGCGATTCAATAAGCATCGCAGGCCCGGGATGGCCCGGCCGCGCAGACCACCACGCAGCAGCTTCCTGGAGGTGTCCGTAAAGAAATTGTCAAAACGATATGTCACATATTCGCCAGACTGGACTCCATACCGGTTGATTCACTTTCTGCAACACGCTAACCTAGCGTATTGGTGAAAAAAACGGCAGGAGACGCAAGAGTGATTGCCAGCACGAAGACATTACTCAAATACGGCAGCAATGCAGTCAAGGCGACGTCCGAGGGTGCTTGTTGCGCGTTACGCGTGGTGGAATAGGTTATGCGTATCGAATCCCCACAAGTCTTGATGACACCCCAGCCGGACCTGAAGGACATGAACCCGCTAGCCAATGTGCCGCCCAACTTGGTGCAGTCGATCCGCGCCCACCGCGTGCTCGATCTGCAGGCTGAGGCCGCGGCGTCCGGCCAGCATTTTCTCTATGCTTACGTGGGTGAAGCCGAGACCAAGACTCAGGTGTTGGCCACGATAGGGCGCGCCTTCCACTTCCAGCGCGCCTTCGGCAAGAACTTCGAGGCCCTGCGTGATTGCCTGACTGAGCTGACCTGGAAAGCCGGGCCGCAGCCGGGCTTCATCATCGTGCTGGAGCAATTGCCCAACGCAGCGCAATTCGACCGCGAGGCGCGTGAAACCCTGCTCGACGTGTTCCGCGATGCGGCCGATTTCTGGGCCGAAAAAAAGGTCGCGTTTCGCGTCTTTTATTCTTTCCAATAAGTAATTCCCGAATACCCAAAGGGCGTTCAAAGGGCGCGGTGCGGTACAATGCGCCCCATGAAAAACATTGTCATCCTGATTTCCGGTCGCGGCAGCAACATGGAAGCGATCGTGAAGGCAGCACAGGCCGAACAATGGCCGGCGCGGGTGGCAGCCGTCGTCAGCAACCGCGCCGATGCCGAAGGCTTGCACTTCGCGAAAGCGCACGGCATCGCCACCGCCGTCGTCGCCAACCGCGATTACCCCACGCGCGAAGCCTTCGATGCCGCCTTGCAGCACACCATCGACCGCTACCAGCCCGATGTGGTCGTGCTGGCCGGCTTCTTGCGTATCCTGACGGCAGGCTTTGTCGAACATTACGCCGCGCGCATGCTGAACATCCATCCCTCGCTGTTGCCGGCGTTTCCCGGCTTGCACACGCACCGCCAGGCGCTCGAAGCCGGGGCAAAGACGCATGGCGCCACGGTGCATTTCGTCACGCCCGAGCTTGACCACGGCCCCATCGTGGCGCAAGCCGAAGTCGAGGTGCGCGCAGGCGATAGCGAAGCCACGCTGGCCGCGCGCGTGCTGGAACAGGAACATGTGATCTATCCGCGCGCCGTGCGCGACTTCATCGAGGGACGGCTCTCGATGGCGCAGGCGCGGGGCACCTCTACAAATCTACTGCGCGACCCAATCTCGGGTCCGTGATGCTCATCGTACGTTCGTACGGCTGCGCTTCTCGACCCGACCTTGGCCCGCTCGCTACGATTTTTAGAGGTACCTAAGAAAAGAAAAGGACAAAAAGATGCGTTTGCCACCAATGGTCATCAACCACACCGAAGAGGTGCTGCGCGAAATCCTGCGTTTCACCGGCCCGGCCGACGGCACCTTGTCGCGCTATTTCCGCGACCATCCCAAACTCGGTTCGCGCGAACGCGGCGTGGTCGCCGAAGCCGTGTATGGCCTCCTGCGCAACAAGACGGTCTACGGCCACTTCTCCGAGTCGGGCGTCGGCCCGGCCATGCGCCGCCTGGCGCTGTTGGGCGTGGCCGATGCGGCCGGCGTCGAAGCAATGGGCGGCTTGTCCGACGAAGAACAAGCCTGGCTCGAGCGCGTCATGCAGTTCGACCGCGAAGGCTTTCCCGCCGCAACGCGTGCCAACCTGCCGTCCTGGCTGTACGACAAACTGATCGAGCGCTGCGGCGAAGCCGAGACGCTGGAGCTGGCCGCCGCACTGAACCGGCCGGCACCGCTGGACTTGCGCGTCAACCTGATCAAATCGAACCGCGAAGCCGTCATGGCCGAGCTGGCTACCGCGCCCATCCAGTGCGAAGCCACCCCTTATGCCGTCACCGGCATCCGCCTGATCAAAAAGCCGGCGCTGCAAAACCTGCCCCTGTTCAAGGATGGCGCGATCGAAGTGCAGGACGAGGGGAGTCAATTGCTGGCGCAGATCGTCGGTGCCAAGCGCGGCGAAATGATCGTCGACTTCTGCGCCGGCGCCGGCGGCAAAACGCTGGCGCTGGGCGCCATCATGAAGAACACCGGGCGCCTCTACGCGTTCGACATTGCGGAAAAGCGCCTGGCCAAACTCAAGCCGCGTCTGGCCCGAAGCGGCCTGTCCAACGTGCACCCGGTGCTGATCGCGCACGAGAACGACGCCAAGGTCAAGCGCCTGGCCGGCAAGATCGACCGCGTGCTGGTCGATGCGCCATGCTCGGGCCTGGGCACCCTGCGCCGCAATCCCGACGTGAAATGGCGCCAAAGCCCGCAGGGGCTGGCGGAGTTGAACGTCAAGCAGATTTCCATCCTGACCGGGGCCGCACGCCTGGTCAAGCCGGGCGGGCGCCTGGTGTACGCCACCTGCAGCCTGCTCGACGAGGAAAACGAAGCCATCGTGGCGCAATTCCTGGCCGCGCATGAAGGCTTCACGCTGGTGCCGATGTCGCAAGTGCTGGCCGAACAAAAGATCGCGCTCGACATGCAGGATTACCTGAAACTGTACCCGCACCGCCACCAGACCGACGGCTTCTTCGCCGCCGTGCTCGAGCGCAAGCCATGAAGCCAGACGTATTGACCAACCTGCTGTCGGACTTCTGGTCCGACGTCAACGATATCGGCAACCCCGGCCTGCTGTGGCAAGTCCTGGCCCTTGTGGTGTGCCTTGCGACAGGCTCGGCCATTGCGCGCCTCGTGCGCGCCGCCTTCGTCAAGCAGCAGGCGGGCGTGGACGGCAAGGGCGTCATCAAGCTCGGCCTGGACAGCTTTTCGCGCGTACTCTCGCCTTTGCTGGGCCTGTTGCTGATCGAACTGGCGCGGCCCATCATGGCAAAGTATCACCACGTCCACGTGCTGCAGCTATTCACGCCCCTGATCGCCTCCTTCGTGATCATGCGCACCGCGTTCTACGTCATCCGCCGCATCGTCGCCCGTCACGGCAATAGCGGCAACAACGGCAGCTCGCTCCTTCTGATCGAAAAGATCGTCTCGCTCGCCGTATGGGCCGGCGTCGTACTCTACATCTCGGGCTGGTGGCCCGACATCCTGCAATTCCTCGACCAGAACGAATTGCCGATCGGCGCGCACCACATCTCGCTCCTGGTGATCCTGCAAGGCTCGCTTTCGGTCGCGGTCACGCTGGTGGCGGCGCTGTGGCTGGGCGCCGTCATCCAGGACCGCCTGCTGAAAATCGACACCATGCATTCCTCGCTGCGCGTGGTGCTGGCGCGGACGGTGCGCTCGATGCTGGTGTTGATCGCGGTGCTGGTCAGCCTGTCCCTGGTCGGGATCGACCTGACCGTGCTGTCGGTGTTCGGCGGTGCTTTGGGCGTCGGCCTGGGCTTCGGCCTGCAAAAGATCGCCAGCAGCTACGTCTCCGGTTTTGTCGTGCTGCTCGAGCGCAGCTTGTCGATCGGCGACATCGTCTCGTTCGACAAGTATTACGGTATCGTCACCCACATCAACACGCGCTACACCGTGCTGCAAGGGCTGGACGGCATCGAGACCGTGGTGCCCAACGACGTGCTGATCGCCGGCCCGATCCAGAATCTGTCGCTCACCGATTCGACCTTGCGCCTGGCAACCACGGTCACGGTCGGCTACGGCACCGATCTCGAAAAAATCATGAAGCTGATGGAAGAGGCCGCAGCGCAAGTGCCGCGCGTGCTGCAATTGCCGGCGCCGCAGGTGGTGTTTTCCAAGTTCGGCATCAACGGCTTCGATCTGGAACTCGGCTTCTGGATCAGCGACCCGCAAAACGGCCGCTCCGGGGTCACGTCTGACGTCAACCGCGCCATCTGGCGCGTACTGAAAGACAACAGTGTCGAATTGCCATCGCCGCAGCGTGACATTCGGCTAATGAACGCTGAAGATTTGGCAAAAAGCGTGAATATGAACGCCAAATCACCGAAACAAGCCGAATAATTCAGCGTACAATTTAGTGTGGCGCAAGTGGTATCCGTACCTGGCGCAATCATGTCGTTTTGTACAGCGCGTTTTGTACAGCGACATACGTGTGGCAAAGTCTTTCAACATCGAAGGGCGCTTGCCGGTCTGGAAGCTTACTTTGGAGTTTGTAAAGATGTTGAATACCGTATTTGATGCTGTTGTCGGCGTGCTCAGTCATGGACTGTCTGACGCAAACTGGTGGCAGATGGTGGTCTATGTTCTGGTGACCACGCACATCACCATCGCCGGCGTGACGATCTACCTGCATCGCCACCAGGCGCACCGCGCGCTCGATCTGCATCCCGTGGTCAGCCACTTCTTCCGCGCCTGGCTCTGGCTCATGACCGGCATGGTGACCAAGGAATGGGCCGCCATCCATCGCAAGCACCACGCCAAGTGCGAAACCGTGGACGATCCGCACAGCCCCGTCGTCAAGGGCATCAAGACCGTGTTCTGGCAGGGTTCGGAACTGTACCGCGACGAATCGAAGAATCTCGAAACCATGGAAAAGTACGGCCATGGCACGCCCGACGACTGGGTCGAGCACAACGTGTATTCCCGTTTCGGCTGGCAAGGCGTGGGTGCCGTGCTGGTTTTCAACGTACTGATGTTCGGTGGCATCGGCCTGACGATCTGGGCCATTCAGATGCTCTGGATCCCCATCCTCGCCGCCGGCGTCATCAACGGCATCGGCCACTACTGGGGCTACCGCAACTACGAATGCACCGACGCCGCCACCAACATCGTGCCCTGGGGCATCCTGATCGGCGGCGAAGAACTGCACAACAACCACCACACCTTCGGCACCTCGGCCAAGCTCTCGTCGAAGTGGTTCGAATTCGATATCGGCTGGATGTACATCCGCATCCTCGAAACCTTCAAGCTGGCCAAGGTCAAGAAGGTCGCTCCGGCGCCCAAGTTCGACCGCCAGAAAATGGTGGCCGACCTGGAAACCCTGCAATCGGTCATCGCCAACCGCTACGACGTCATGGCCAAGTACGCCAAGTCCTTGAAGCAAACCTGGCGCCATGAAGCAGAACTGATGAAGGCCAAGGCTGCGCTGGACGCCGGCTTCCTCAAGTCGTCGAAAAAGCTGATGCAGCGTGAACCGGCCAAGCTCGATGGCGCCAACGTGCAGCAATTGAAGGAACTGTTCTCGCACAGCAAGGCGCTCGAAACCATGCACGAAATGCAAAAGGAATTGAGCGCAATCTGGGAACGGTCGCACGCCAGCCGCGAGCAATTGCTCAAGCAACTGCAAGACTGGTGCGCCCGCGCCGAAGCCTCGGGCATCCAGGCTCTGAGCGAGTTCTCCTTGCGGCTGCGCAGCTATAGCTGATCGATATCGCTGTCGAGTAAAAAGGCCGCATCGCGGCTAATGCCGTTCAGTTAAGTACAAAAAAGCCGCTTCGATGTTATTCGAAGCGGCTTTTTCATTCGGCGCACCTTCTGTAGATCCTATGTATGAAGGCAGGTCGGTAAGAAACGCAAAAATTCCCTAAAGTGAAGTTCTCACACCAAACTTTAGGAGGAAGAAATGCGACCGACCTGCGAAGACGATTTTACGCCGGAAGAAGAGGTTCTGGCAGTGGCCTTGGAGCTGGCGAGCGGTTCCTGGAAGATAGCGTTTCAGGACGGCAAGCACGCCAAGCCGGCAGTATTGACGGTCTCGGCGGATCAACCGGC
>FTKD01000130.1_pt5 | contig 140486 bp, 132 predicted proteins | sample 1658191 | NCBI WGS metagenome assembly FTKD01 (sample SAMEA3914808, study PRJEB12502) | metagenome | biome: forest; material: soil | place: Canada | collected 2011-08-03 | depth 0.3 m
GGGGGAGTCTGTTTTGTGAGGTTAAGGAGGAGGAGGCCGCAGGCCGACGGGGGACACGAACAAAACAGACTCCCCCGGTGAGTCGTGCCTGACCTCGCGCGCCCCGCAAAGCGAACGACGCGGCTTGGCGGATTCCAAGTCCCCAGACCACCCACTGGCCCTGCTCATTTGCGCATGCTCAGTGCGTTACCTGAGAAAAGGCGGCCGCAGCCGCCTATTTCACGAGCACACCGCGAATCAGGTCAGGAACACGTTGATCAGCGCGTCGCAGATGCCCATCAACGCCGCGGCCGAGATCAGGCCCGCGCAGATCGGCTCGGCGCCTTCGACCCAGATCTTGTGGCCCTGGGTGCCGGGCGCGCGGTAGATGCGGCCGAGGATCCAGAAGCCCATCGCGCCGATCCACATCGCCACGCACGAATCGAACGGCAGCACCACGCCGAGGCCCACCGACACCGCCGACAGCGGGAAGCGGCCCTTGGTGAAGATGCGCGCCATCTCCATCAGCAGCGCCACGACGGCGGCGATGGCCGCGGCCATCACCGCGGTGTGCGGCGCGCCGTGGAAGCCCTTGGCGATGATCTCGGCCACGCCGCGCCATTGCAGCGCGGCCGGCATCGGGAATGCGTCCGACATGATCCTGGTGGCGTCGACCACGCCCGAGGCGTCGGGGCGCAGGAACAGCAGGAAGAACAGCGGCACGGAGAAGATCGCGCCCGAGACGATGCCGATGACGTGGCCCCACACCTGGTGGCGCGGTTTGCCGCCCAGCATGTAGCCGGGCTTGATGTCGGACAGCAGGCTGGCGGCGTTCATCGAGATCTGCGCCGTCATCGTGGCCGGCAGCAGGTTGCTGGCCGGGTTGACGCGGTCGACCATGCCCACCGAGAACTGCGTGATCTTGGCGACGGCGCCGATCGGCATCCACGACGTGAGCGCCATCGAGTTGGTGCAGATCACCGTGAGGATGAAGATCAGCGGCAGCGAGACCAGCGACAGCAGCCAGGGCACGCCGAAGAACTCGTGCGTGGCCCAGGCGCCCAGGATGCTGAAGATCGGCACGCCTATCCACGACACCCACAGCGGCACCTCGATGTGCTCCAGCACGTCGCTGCGCGGCTCCTTGGAGCGCGCGATGCTGCCCATGGACTTGAAGGCCTTCGTGAACAGCTCGGGCTTGGCGAACAGGCCGGCCATCGCGCCCACCACCATCATCGACACGCCCCACCAGATCGACCACTGGTTGACGATCTCGGCGCGCGAGATGGGCACCACGTGGCCGTTGGCCAGCGTGCGCGCCACGATGTCTCCGTGCTCGATCATGACCGGCGCGAGGATCGCGAGATTGACGATGGCGCCGATCAGCACGCTCGTGGCCACCGCCACGCCCATCAGGCCGCCGATGCCCAGCATCGCGAAGTCGAGCGAGAAGCGCAGGCCCAGCTGGCGGATGTCGGTGCCCAGGATCTTGGGCGCGGCCAGGTTCGCCTTGGCGAGGAACGCGTAGTAGTAGTCGTCCAGGTGCTCGTGCAGCGTCCACGGCTCCTGCAGGCCGGCCCACACGTTCATGCGCAGGATCTTGAACTGGATCAGGCGTTCCCAGCCGTCCATCACCAGCAGTTCCCAGGCGGCGGTGACGGCCGCCGACACGTACAGCAACCTGGCCTTGAACAGGCCCACCTCGGCGCCGCCGGTGTAGAGCGAATCCAGCACCACGCCGCAGGCGCGGCCTTCGGGGAACGGGAGCTGGTCCTCGTTGATGAAGCGGCGCTTCATCGGGAAGGCGAGCAGCACGCCGGTGATGGACACCACGATGAGCCACACCACCATCTGCCACCAGGGCAGCACGTGGCCGGTCATCACCATGTAGGCCGTGAGGCCCGCGCCCAACGGCGCCATCACGTAGCCAGCCGAGGTGGCGATGGACTGCGTGGCGTTGTTCTCGAGGACGGTGAAGTCCTTGGCGATGCCGGCGGTGGACATGCTGCGGAACATCGCGAACGACAGCAGCACCGATGTGAGGCCCACGCCGATGCCGATGCCCGTCTTGGCCAGGATGTACAGCGCGGTGGAGGCCAGGATGCCGCCTAGCAGGAAGCCTGTGATGCCCGAGCGCCACGTCAGCTGGGCCATGTCGCCGCGGTAGACGTTGTCCAGCCACCATTGGTCCTTCTGGGCGCGGGTCCAGGTCTTGATCTGTTGTTCGTCGAGTTGCAGCAGGGCCATGGGCGGGTCGGGTGTCGGAAAGGCGCGGCTTGTGGCCGCCAGGGCGCGGCTCGTGGCCGCGACGTCGAATGCGGGCGCATTGCGGGATCGCAGTGCGGGCGCATTCTCGCAGCCACGGGCCCAACCCGCGCCCGAGATAACGCCTAGACGCCACAAGGTCGAAATTTCCTGCGGCCGGCGGTCGTGATAATTCACGAATTCGCGCTCGAACCGAGGTTTTCCCGCCATGTCCATGTTTCCCGCCGCCACCTACGCCGCCCGCCGCGACGCCCTGCTCGCCCGCCTGCGCCAGGCCGGCGCCCGAGGCCTCGTGCTGCTGCCGGGCCACGTCGACAGCCCGATGAACTACCGCGACAACGCCTACGACTTCCGCCAGGACTCGAGCTTCCTGTACTTCTGCGGCCTGCAGCAGCCCGAGCTGGCGCTGCTGCTGGACGTCGACGACGGCCAGGCCACGCTGTTCGGCGACGACATCGGCATCGACCACCTCGTGTGGACCGGCCCGCTGCCCAGCGTCGCCGAGCGCGCGGCGCTGTCGGGCGTGCCCGCGACGGGCACCCGCGCGCGGCTGGGCGAGACGCTCGCCAGCGCGCGCGCGCAGGGCCGCGCCGTGCACTTCCTGCCGCCGTACCGCGGCGAGACCCGCCTCGCGCTGTCGACCTGGCTGGGCCTGGCCGACGCGCAGCTCGACGCCGCGGCCAGCCGGCCACTGACGCTGGCGGCCATCGCGCTGCGCTCGGTCAAGAGCACCGCCGAGGTGGCCGAGATCGAGAACGCCCTGCACGTCACGCGCGACCTGCACCACCTGGCGATGCGTCTCGCGCGGCCCGGCGTCGTCGAGCAGGAGATCGTCGGCGCGATGGAAGGGCTCGCGCTCCAGCACGGCCGGCGCCTGGCCTACCCGGCCATCTTCACGAGCCGCGGCGAGATCCTGCACAACCACGACCATTCCGTGAAGCTGAAGGGCGGCGAGCTGATCGTCAACGACACGGGGGTCAATTCGCCCATCGGCTACGCGTCCGACATCACGCGCACCATCCCCGCGGGCGGACGCTTCAAGAGCCTGCAGGCCGACCTCTACGACCTGGTGCTGGACGCGCAGACAAAGGCGATCGCCGCGGTGGCGCCGGGCGTGCCCTACCGCGACGTGCACGAGCTCGCCTGCCGCACGATGGTCGAGGGCATGACCGCGCTGGGCTTCATGCGCGGCGACCCCGCCGAGGCCGTGCAGGCCGGCGCGCACGCGATCTTCTTCCAGTGCGGCACCGGCCACATGATGGGCCTGGACGTGCACGACATGGAGGGCCTGGGCGAGAACGACGTCGGCTACGGCGAGGGCTTCGCGCGCAGCAGCCTGTTCGGCCACAAGTCGCTGCGCCTCGCACGCCCGCTGCAGCCGGGCTTCGTCGTCACCATCGAGCCGGGCGTCTACATCAACCGCTGGCTCACCGGGCGCTGGCAGGCCGAGGGCCGCCACGCGGCGTTCATCGACTACGCGATGTTCGACAGGCACGCCGACTTCGGCGGCATCCGCATCGAGGACGACATCCTCGTCACGCCCGAAGGCCGGCGCGAGCTGGGGCCGCCGATCGCGCGCAGCCGGCCGGACGTCGAGGCCGCCTGCGCGGCTTGAAAGCGCATTCATGCGCGGCCACAATGGCCGCGTGCCCTTCTCCCACCGCCTCGCGCGGGCCGGCCTCGCCGCCCTGCTCTCCGCCGCCGTCCACGCCTTCGCCGCCGACGCCCCCACTCCACCGCCAGCCGACGCGCCGGACTTCGGTCCGAACGTGCACGTGTTCGATCCGGCCATGCCCAGGGAGGCGATCCAGGCCGCGCTGGACCGGGCCTTCGAACCCCAGCTGCTGAGTCCCGACGCGGAATTCGGCCCGCAACGCGCGGCCTTCCTGTTCAAGCCGGGCCGCTACGACGTCACCGCCCGCCTCGGCTACTACACCTCGGTGCAGGGCCTGGGCCGCGACCCGGACGCGGTGCGCATCACCGGCAACGTCGTGGCCGACAGCGGCTGGAACCTGCACGACCGCGGCAACGCGCTGATCAACTTCTGGCGCTCGGTGGAGAACCTGTCGGTCGCGCCCGCGGGCGGCGTCACCACCTGGGCCGTGTCGCAGGCCGCGCCGATGCGCCGCGTGCACATCCTCGGCAGGCTGCGCGTGTCGCCCAGCAACGACGGCCAGCCGGACCAGGGCTATTCCAGCGGCGGCTACCTGGCCGACAGCGTCGTCGACGGCGGCGTGGACGCCGGCGGCCAGCAGCAGTGGTACACGCGGGACAGCCAGGTGGGCGGCTGGCGCGGCGGCGGCTGGAACACCGTGTTCTCGGGCGTGGCCGGCGCGCCCGCCACGTCGTTTCCCGACCCGCCCGTCACCACGCTGGCCACGACCCCGCGCTCGCGCGAGAAGCCCTGGCTCTACGTGGACGAGGCCGGCCGCTACCGCGTCTTCCTGCCCGCGCTGCGCCGCGAGGCCCGGGGCCCGAGCTGGCACGCCGGCGCGCCCACCCCGGGCGGCTCGATCCCGCTGAGCCGGTTCCACATCGCCCGGCCCGGCGACACCGGCGCGTCGCTCAACGCCGCGCTGGCCGCGGGCCGGGACCTGCTGTTCACGCCGGGCGTCTACCCGATCGAGCAGACGATCGCCGTCACGCGGCCGGGCACCGTCGTGCTGGGCCTGGGCTACGCGACGCTGCAGCCCGTGGGCGGCGTCACGACCATGAGCGTGGCCGACGTCGACGGCGTGCGCATCGCGGGCCTGCTGTTCGACGCCGGCAGCGCCAACAGCGCCGCGCTGCTGGTCGTGGGCCCGCCCGGCGCCCGCGCGCGCCACGCCGCCGACCCGATCAGCGTGCAGGACGTGTTCTTTCGCGTCGGCGGCGCCGTCGCCGGCCGGGCCACCGAGAGCCTGGTGGTCAACGCCGGCGACACGCTCGTCGACCACGTCTGGGCCTGGCGCGCCGACCACGGCAGCGTGCAGCCCGGATGGACGGTCAACCCCGCCGACACGGGCCTCACCGTCAACGGAGACCACGTGCTCGCCACCGGCCTGTTCGTGGAGCACTACCGCAAGCACCAGGTGGCGTGGAACGGCGAGGACGGCCGGACGATCTTCTTCCAGAACGAGATGCCCTACGACGTGCCGGACCAGGCCGCCTGGAGCAGCGGCCGCGGCGAGGGCTGGGCCGCCTACAAGGTGGGCGACGGCGTGCGGACGCACGAGGCCTGGGGCCTGGGGAGCTACTGCTTCTTCACCATCGCCGGACGAGACACGCACGTCACCGCGGCCCGCGCGTTCGAGGTGCCCGACGCGCCCGGCGTGCGCCTGCACGGCCTGGTGACGGTGGCCCTGGCCGGGCATGGCGCCATCCGCCACGTGGTCAACGACAGCGGCGGCTCGACCCGGGCTGCCGGCGCAGTAGCGATCAATCTTGTCAGCTATCCATAGACTGCAGCGGACACCGCGCGGAGGCGCCCAACTTGTCTAGAGGAGCGATGCGAAAAGCCGACACGCGGAATGTGCATAATGGGTTTCATGCCCGAGGAATCTCACCGCGCACTCCCCGCAAAAAGCCGCCCAGGTTCCTGTGCGGCTTTTTTGTTTTCCTTTTCCTAACCAACGCGACTCGTACGCACCCTTCATGCCACTACCGAAGCCTCCCGCCACTCGCGCAGCTCTTCTGTCGGCTGCTGACTACGAATCGCAATCGGCTCCCAAGACGAGCCGCCGCAGCCAGAAGGCCGCGGAACCGAAATCGAAGCTGCTGGATCTCCACGACGACCGGGCGGAGACGGCCGTCGCCAAGGCAGGCCCCAGGCTCGTGCCCGTCCCGCAGGCGCGCGCGCCCGCGCCCAGCGGGCTGCCGGTGAAGGCGCCGGCCGCGTACCCGATCGCCCCGGCGCCGGCGGCCAAGCCCAAGACCTCGCTCGGCGGCGCCCGCAAGCGTGCGCGCTCGGGCGGCCCGTCCAAGCTGTTCGTGCTCGACACCAACGTGCTGCTGCACGACCCGACGTCCCTGTTCCGCTTCGAGGAGCACGACGTCTACCTCCCGATGATCACGCTGGAGGAGCTCGACAACCACAAGAAGGGCATGACCGAGGTCGCGCGCAACGCGCGCCAGGTCTCGCGCGACCTCGACGGCCTGGCCACCGAGGGATCGCTCGACCCGGTCGCCGGCATCCCGCTGGCCAAGACGGGCCACCGCGAGGCCGGCGGCAAGCTGTTCTTCCAGACCCAGTTCCTCGACGCCAAGGCGCCGTCGGGCCTGCCGCAGGGCAAGGCCGACAACCAGATCCTGGCTGTCGTGCAGGCCTTGCGCGAGCAGCACGCGCCGCGCGAGGTGGTCTTGGTATCCAAGGACATCAACATGCGCGTGAAGGCGCGCGCGCTGGGCCTGCCCGCGGAAGACTACTTCAACGACAAGACGCTGGACGACGGCGACCTGCTCTACACCGGCGTCCTCGCCCTGCCCGCCGACTTCTGGGACAAGCACGGCAAGACGATGGAGAGCTGGAACCAGGGCGGCCACACGTTCTACCGCATCGTCGGTCCGCTGGTGCCCTCGCTGCTCATCAACCAGTTCGTCTACCTCGAGACGCCCGGCGCCGCGCCGCTGTATGCGCGCGTCACCGAGATCACCGGCAAGTCGGCCGTGCTGAAGACGCTGCGCGACTTCACGCACGCGAAGAACGCCGTCTGGGGCATCACCGCGCGCAACCGCGAACAGAACTTCGCGCTGAACCTGCTGATGGATCCCGAGGTCGACTTCCTCACGCTCACCGGCACCGCCGGCACCGGCAAGACGCTGGCCACGCTGGCCTGCGGCCTGGCCCAGGTGATGGACGAGCGCCGCTACAGCGAGATCATCGTCACCCGCGTCACGGTGCCGGTGGGCGAGGACATCGGCTTCCTGCCGGGCACCGAGGAAGAGAAGATGGGCCCGTGGATGGGCGCGCTCGACGACAACCTCGAGGTGCTGTCCAAGGGCGACGGCGGCGCCGGCGAATGGGGCCGCGCGGCCACGCAGGACCTGGTGCGCTCGAAGATCAAGGTCAAGAGCATGAACTTCATGCGCGGCCGCACCTTCCTCAACAAGTTCGTCATCATCGACGAGGCGCAGAACCTGACGCCCAAGCAGATGAAGACGCTGATCACGCGCGCCGGCCCCGGCACCAAGATCATCTGCCTGGGCAACCTGGCGCAGATCGATACGCCCTACCTCACGGAAGGCAGCTCGGGCCTGACCTTCGCGGTCGACCGGTTCAAGGGCTGGCCGCACGGCGGGCACATCACGCTGGCGCGCGGCGAGCGCTCGCGGCTGGCGGACTTTGCGTCGGACGCGTTGTAAGGCGCTTCTTCGCGTCTTTGTCCTTGCTTGGTGAAAGGGTCGCTTCTGGCGGCCCTTTCTGCTTCTTGCGGGCTGTTTCCGGGGAAGGCACGACTCACCGGGCTTTGGATACTGATGTTGCGTGTCTCGGCCCGTCGAGGGCCTCGACAGCCTGCACGCCTACGGGACTCGTCGAGCGCCACGCGCGGATACCTGGTGCAACGCCGCCGCCTGATCGCCTGCTTTGTGTCCGGCTGCGGTAGACCTGAACGCGGTATTGCGAGGACCCGCGGGTTGGACTGGCAGCGATGTCCAAGAGGACGCCTGATGACCAACCAAGCAGCGATCTTGGCTGGCAGGTGTTCGCTCACCCCTCCGAAACGCGATCGATGTCCTGCTTACGGCACGTCGGCCCTGGAAAAAGCCACCGCCGGGATGTCAGTGCTGCGCAGCAAGAGGCCTTCTGCCAGCTGCCGCTCGAATTCGCCGTCACCCAGCGCCTGACGCGCCATGCGCTGCGCGCGCGCATTCGCACGCGCCTCATTCTCAGAGGTCAGGTGGCCGGCGAGGTGGCTGGCCGCGGTGCGACCAGCGAGCCGCGCTGCGGCGCGCGGGCGCCCCTCAAGCGCGGCCAACACCGCCAGGTGGTCGCACCAAGCGAGGTCCAGGTCGAAGTGGGCGGCCTGCGCCCAGCTCGGTTCCGCCAGCGCGCGGAACGCCGCCGTCTCGCCAAGCGCCAGGTGCGCGATCGCGGTGTTGAGGCGTGCATAGGCCAGCGTGTATTCGTCGCGCGATCCCTGCAGCTGCGCGATCAGCGCAGTGCCAGTCCGCAGCGCGGCCTGCGGATCACCCACCATCACCTGCGCATCGATCAGGTTCGACACGCTGATCGGATAGGTATGGCCGCTGGCACGACCGTTGGCAATCAGGCGATGACCCAGGCGCAGGCACTCCTGCGAGTCGGTCGTGTTGAACATCAGTCCGAGCAGGCCGTAGTGCAGCCGCTGCGCCGGCCAGGCCGGGTTCTCGAGCGCGCGCAGTTCGGCGGCATCAGCGCTGCGCTCGCTCGGCGGGATGGCCAGCGACAGCCCGAGCGCCCGGTACAGGTCGAAGCCGTCGCCGATGGCGGCCGCGTGGCGTTCGCGCGCGAGCGCCAGCAGCCGGTCGATGTGCACCTCTCCAGGGTTCTTGTCGGCGCCGTTCATGAGCTGCTGCGCCACCTCGAATCCCGCACGCAGCCGCAGTGCAGGATTGGCCTGGCCGGACACGGCCTCGAAGACCTCGCACAGGCGATTGCGCTCAGCGTGCAGCGCCTTGGGCAAGGCCAGCAGCAGCATCGCGATGACCGCCAGTTGGGCATCGGCGTCGCCCTGCGCGCGCAGGCGGGCGAGCGCCTCGCGGGCGTTGCCGACATCGGCGCCGGCGCGCTCTTCCCAGTCGTCGACACCAATCTCGCCGCTGAATCGCTGCGCGTGCAAGCGGTCGCACAGGGCGGCCACGGCCTGCGCATGGCGCTGGGCGACGGCATCGGCTTCGCCCGCCGCGTCCAGCAACTCGCGCGCGAAGCTGCGCGGGCTGTCGAGCAGGCGATAGCGCGGCGAGGTCCGCGCATCGTCGACGCCGACCGGCACGACGAGCGAGCGCTCGATCAGGACGGTCAGCGCGTCCAGCACGGCCCATTCGTCCAGCTCGCCCTGGCCCGGCGGGTCGGCGGCGATGTGCTGGATCAGGTCCAGCGACGCGCTGCCGGCGATCACGGCCAGGCGCCGAAACACCGCGCGCTCGCATTCATCCAGGAAGCCGTGGCTCCATTCGAGCGCCGCGCGCAAGGTCTGCTGGCGCTGCGGCGCGTCGCGGTTGCGGCTCGTCGTCAGCAGGCGCAGGCGCTCGTCGAGCGAGGCCGCTAGCCGCTGCACGCCCAGCATGGGCGCACGCACGGCAGCGAGTTCGATAGCCAGCGCCAGGCCATCGAGCGCGCGGCAGAGCTCGATCACCGCGGGGGCGTTGACGTCGGTCAACGCGAAGTGGGCGTCGGCCGCCTGCGCGCGCTCGACGAACAGTGCGACCGCGCCGAAGTCGAGCGCCTCGGCTGCCGCCACGGCGCCTTGCGGGACCGACAGCGCGCCGAGACGGTAGACCCGCTCGGGCGGCAGCTTCAGGGAGGCTTGGCTGGTCACGACGATGCGCAGGCCCGGCGCGGCGGCATGCAGCACCTTCGTGACCTCGGCGACATCGGCGAGCAGGTGCTCGGCGTTGTCGAGCGCAATCAGCAGCGTCAGCGGCTCGAGCGCCGCCGCCAGTGCGCGAAGCGGTTCATCGCCCTTGCCCAGGCGCACGCCCAGCGCCGCGGCGATCGCCCCGGGCAGCGCCGCCGCATCCGAGAGCGGAGCGAGCTCGACCCAGCAGACGCCATGGGCGTAGGCGCCGCGGCGCGCATGAAGCAGTGCCTGCGCCAGGCGCGTCTTGCCCATGCCGCCGGCACCGACGATCGTGACCAGGCGATGCTGCTCAATCAGGCTGCCGAGCGCGGCCAGGTCATCGTCGCGACCGAGTAGGGGCGGCAGGCTGTTGGGCAGGTTGGTGCGCAGCGCCGCCTCGTCATGCACAGCGGGCTGCGGCGCGGGCGACAACCCCGGCGAGTCGTCCACCTTGGCCGCGAAGCGATAGCCATGCCCCGGGACGGTCACGATGACCTGGCCGCCCAGCACCTTGCGCAGGGCGCTGATCTGCACCTGCAGATTGTTCTCCTCGACAACCAGGCCGGGCCATGCCAGGTCGATCAGCTCGTTCTTGCCTACCAACTGGCCGGAGCGCTGCACCAGAGCGATCAGCACATCCAGCGCTCGCGAACCCAGCGCCACCGGCATGCCGTCCATTAGCAGGCGGCGCTCCCTCGCCTGCAGTTCGTAGCGGTCGGCAAATCGGATGGCGTTGGCAGACATTGGGTTGTGGCGGCGGCGCTTGCGCCCCTCTCGCGAAAGAGCCGGGAAGGATAGCAGCGCCCCCCGAGCCCTTCCCTTCGCCAGTCCTGAAGTCGTCCTGAAAGCGGGCACCGGCGCGGATTTCAGGATGCTTCAAGCGTACCTAAGGACTTTCAGGCGCGCAAAACGGACAGTAGCGCCAACGGTTCACACCGAGCCGTGCCCCGACAAACCCAGTCTCAACACAAGGAGTCCTCACATGAACACGCTTCGCCAAACCATCGCACTTCCCCTCGTCGCCATCTCGGTCCTCTGCGCGGCCTCAGCCACCGCCGCCCCTTCCGGCACCGCCTGCGGATCGGTGAACCCCGTGCAACGCCGGATCGTCGAACACGCCAACCTGGGCATGAGCGAGCTGCGTTCCTACGTCCGCATGACCGGGATGATCCACGGCATCTCGATGGTGGAGGTCCGCGAGTCGCTGGACACCTGGCGCGCCGCGCTCAACTGCCAGAACGAGGCGGCGGTCGCGAAGGCGGCCGAGGAGCGCGCCGGCACGCAGGAAGTTGCGCAGCCGGAGACAGTCCGCTCGGCGAGCCGCTGAGGCCAGCGCGGCGGAACCCGCCTCACCAGCCGCAGGTGGCCGACAGCCATGCGCAGGTCGTGTTCCCGCCCTGGCTGCGGGTATCGCACCGCCGTCGTCGTGCACCTGCCCTATGGTGCATTTGCCCGAGACCGCGCCCCCGGGCCAGCAATAGGTCGCACCGACCTTCGCGCTGCAGTCCTGCGCGGCCTCGTCCTGGTTGACGACCGGCGGACCAGCCAGCAAGGCCCTCGCTGGCGTGCAGCGGCCTCGGTTCACAGCAAACGGCCAGGCCGCATCCGGCGGTCAACAGACTTGAACGTTTCGCCTACCGCTCTCCCACCATGTCAGTCCCTTTTCAACAGTTGTCAGTCCAGGCGCTACGCTTGCTGCTGATTCTGACCTGTTCCATACCCCTCAGCCTGGCGCTCGACAGCGACAGCTACCGCGTGTCCCTCGGACTCATCGGTCACACTCAGACGAATGAAGTGCGCCTATCGTTGGCAATTTTGGCCGGCGCAACTCTTGGTGTGATTGCCGCATGCTCACTCCTTGCACGCGAAGTCGAACGCTCTTTCAAAATACTGGCCGCATTGGCTAACGCACTCGGCCACGGCCAGACGATCGACATCCCAGGTTTGCGGTTGCGTGAGGCCGAGCGAGTGGCATCTGCCTTGCGCCAGGCAGACACCCAGCTCAGGGCACTCGCGGCCGAACGAGATCAGGCGATCCGCCTCAACGCACAGCTGCAGGACCGTGCCGATCGGCTAGCCTACGCGGTCAACCACGATGCGCTGACCGGATTGTCAAATCGCGCCAGGTTCTATGCCGCGCTGCAGCGGCACATCGACGCCAGGCGAGGCACGCGGGACACCGTCGTCGTGTTCTTCATTGACGTGGACGACTTCAAGACGATAAACGACACCCGCGGCCATGGCGCAGGCGATGAGGTACTGCGGATATTTGCCCGGCGGCTGCGCGAGAGCGTGCGCGACACCGATCTGGTCGCTCGCCTGGGAGGCGATGAATTCGCCGTTCTGCTGACATCGACAGACAGCGACAAAGCACAGTCCCTGGCGCGAGATCTCACCGAGCGCTTGTCGCAGCCCTACGAGATCGAGGGGGAACAGGTTCTAGTTTCAGCATCGATCGGCGTCGCGAAAGCCGAGGAAAACGAATCCTCCGCAAAGGAGTTGCTCGAGGCCGCTGATGCGGCAATGTACCGGGCTAAAGAAGGCGGCAAGCGACGATTCATCGTCTCGGATCAAGGAGCTGATCCGAGGTTGCATTGAGTCCAGCTGTGACGACGCAGTTGCATCCAGCAGCGACGAAGACTCCAGGAGGTACCGGAGGCCCTCGCCAACCGTCCGGCGATTGCGGATTGCATCGAGCAGCGCCGTCGGATCGGTGCCACCTCTCCACCCGGCGGCGCGTGGAGACGACGACGCTGGACGCGGTTGACCCGTTTGCCGACGTCGAAGCGCACGTGTCCGGCGCAGCGGTGAACATGGGGGCCATGACCATCGGCGTGGTGGCCACCCGCTTCGACGACGGCAAGGACGGCTTCGTGCTGATGGCTTCGGCCGTGGATCCGGCCGACCCGTCAAGCGGGTCAGCGGAGGACGACCTGCAGGATCACGCGTGCACGCTCGTGGGGACCACGCCGGCACCGCGGTGATCAATGCCGGCGGGTGTCGGCTTCGCTGGCACTCGCGTGGGTAGGGTCGCTCGTCGGCCTGGCCCTACATGCCCCAACGCAGCGCCGGCGTGTGGAGCGGGGCGTCCCACATCGACAGCATCGAAGCATCGACGGCGCAAACCGTGACCGAGCAGCCGGCCATTTCGAGCGAAGTCACGTAGGAACCTGCGAGATATCGTGCGACCCTGATGCCGGCGCTTTCGAGGAGCAGGCGCGCGGCGTTGACCATCACGTACAGCTCCATCAGGGGAGTTCCTCCGAAGCCGTTGACGAGGAGGATCACCTCCTGTCCGCGCTTGAGCGACAGGTCCTTCAGGACGTTGTTGATCATTTCCGCGGCGATGTCCTGCGCTCTCGTCATCTTGACGCGACGGCGGCCCGGCTCGCCGTGGATGCCCACGCCCATCTCCATTTCATCCGCGGCGATCTGGAACGTCGGCTGGCCCGCGGCCGGTACCGTGCATGAACTGAGGGCGACGCCCATGCTGGCGGTGCACCGATTGATTGCATCGCCCACGGCCTTCAACTCCGCGAGGCCCTGGCCGAGTTCGGCGGCCGCGCCAACGATGCGCTCCACCAGCAGCGTGCCTGCCACGCCGCGGCGACCCGTCGTGTAGGTCGAGTTTTCGACGGCGACGTCGTCGTTGATCACGACGGTGGCGTTCTCCTTGTCCAGCATCTCGGCCGCCATCTGGAAGTTCATCATGTCGCCCGAATAGTTCTTGACGATGAACAGCACGCCGGCACCCGTGTGCACGGCCTGCGCCGCGGCCAGCATCTGGTCGGGCGTCGGCGACGTGAAGATCTGTCCCGGACAGGCTGCATCGAGCATGCCATGGCCCACGAAGCCCGCGTGCAAGGGCTCGTGGCCGGAGCCGCCGCCCGAAATGAGCGCCACCTTGCCCGGCTTGAGCGTGCGCCTGCGCACGAATTGGCGCGCTGGGCCCAGGATGACGATGTCGGCGTGCGCCGCGGCGAACCCGTCCAGCGATTCGGCCAGGACGGTGTCGACATGGTTGATGAGCTTCTTCATGGCCGAATCCCGAAGTTGAATGGTTGGGGCGTGCTGGGAGTCAAAGGTTGTCGCAAATGGCGCCGATGATCAAGGCCATGGAGCGCGATCCCGGATCGACGTGCCCGAGCGCGCGCTCGCCCAGGAACGAGGCGCGCCCGCGCGTGGCCTCGATCTGCGCCGTGGCCGTTGCACTCGCGAGCGCGCATTCGCGAACGCGGGCCACAAGATCCAGGCCGCCAGCTTCCAGTACCCGGCGCACCGGGTCGAGCACGTCGAGCAGCGTCTTCTGTCCGACCTCCGCCTTGCCCAATCGGGTCAGGGCCTTGATGCCGAGGTCCACGGCGCGCGCCAGATCCGCCGGCCGGGCCTCGTCGGGCAACTCCTTGCCGAGCGTCACCAGGAATGTGCCGAAGACCGGTCCGGACGATCCGCCGATGCTGGACATGCAGGTCATGCCCATCGCCTTGAGCGCCTCGTTCAGGGACATGCCCGCCAGTTCGTCCAGCCGGGCCTGGATGGCTTGCGCGCCGCGGCGCATGTTCAGTCCGTGGTCGCCGTCGCCGATGGCGCGGTCGAGCTGCGTGAGTTCGTCCGCGTGGTCGATCAGCGTCTGCGTCGCCGCTCGGATCAGGGCTATGTGGGTCATGGGCTTCTCCCGAATCAGGCAGTGGCGGGTCAGGTGCCGATGCGCTGGCCTTGCGCGTCGAACCACAGCAGGCGCCTGAAGCGCAGCCGCACGCCGGCGCCCGGCGCCAGGACGGCATCGGGAGGGAGTGCGGCGACGATCTGCTGCTCCGTGCCGTCGAGGGTGAACAGCGCCAGGCGCTGGTCGCTCAGGCTTTCCAGGCGCACCAGGATGGCGGCCCGGCCCTCTTGGGCAGCCGTGACGGACGGGTCCACGACCACCACGTGCTCGGCGCGCACGCCCGCCGTGACGGCGAGTGGCGGGGCTGCGGTCTCGCCGAGTGCGCTGACCGGCACGAGATTGATGCGCGGCGACCCCAGGCGCGACGCGACGTAGAGGCTCGTCGGGTCTTCGTAGATCTGCCGGGACGTGCCGATCTGCACGAGCCTCCCGTTCTCGAGGACGCCGATGCGCGTCGCCAGAGTCATCGCTTCGGTCTGGTCGTGCGTCACGTACAGCACGGTGGCACCCAGGTCTTGCTGGATCCGCTTGAGTTCGAGCCGCAAGTCATCGCGCAGCTTGGCATCCAGCGAGGAGAGGGGCTCGTCCATCAGCGCGACGGCCGGGTTGCGCACGAGCGCCCGCCCGATGGCCACTCGTTGCATCTGGCCACCCGAAAGCCGGGTGGCCGGGCTGAGCAGCTTGTCCTCGATGCGCAGCAGCCGTGCCACTTCCTCCACCTTGCGCCGGATCCCCTCCGGTGAGAGGTGCCGCAGCGGCGAGCGCAACGGGAACGCGAGGTTGTCGAACACACTCAGGTGCGGATAGAGCGAATACTGCTGGAAGACGAACGTGACGTCGCGCAGGGCCGGCGCCTCGTGGGTGACGTCGCGTCCGCCAATGTGCACCTGCCCGTGGTCGGGTCGCTCGAGCCCGGCGACGAGGCGCAGCGTGGTGGTCTTGCCAGCGCCGCTCGGGCCCAGCAGCACGATGAAGTCGCCGGATCCGATCTCCAGATCCAGGCCTTGCACTGCCGTCACGGCGCCGAAGCGCTTGCTGACGGAGGCCAGTCGCAGGTCAGCCATGAGCGACTCCCGCGCCATCGTTGCGCGCCGTTCGCAAGGCGCGCCCGGAGGTGAGATCGAACAGCGAGACGGCGGCGGCGTCGAAGCGCAGGCCCACGTGGTCGCCGCAGGCCACCCGCGCCTCCGCGGCCACCTTCGCGCGCAAGGTGCTCCCGACGGCCGTTGTCAGGGTCACGATCTGGCAACTGCCCAGGTACTCGGCGCCCAGCACTTCTGCCCGCAGGGGAGCGTCGTCGGCGAGCTGGACGTGCTCCGGCCGCACGCCGCACAGCAGCCGCCGCGCGCTCACGTCTTCCCGCAGCGCCGGCACGGCGACGCGCGCGCCCGCCAGGTCGATGGCTTCGCTGCCACGTGCCAGCGCGGCCTCGAAGGGCAGGAAGTTCATCGCGGGCGCACCGATGAAGTCGGCGACGAACACGCTGGCCGGCCGCTCGTAGACCTCCATGGGCGCGCCGATCTGCTCGATCGCGCCGCCGTTCATGACGGCGATCTTGTCGGCCATCGCCATCGCCTCGTTCTGGTCATGCGTGACGTAGACGGTGGTGGCATGGATGCGTTCGTGCAGGCGGCGCAGCTCGACGCACATGAGGTGGCGGAATTCCGAATCGAGAGCGCCCAGCGGCTCGTCCATCATGAAGGCCTTGGCACGGCGAACGATGGCGCGGCCGAGCGCCACGCGCTGGCTGTCCCCGCCGGACAGGCTGGAGACGGATCGTGCGAGAAGATGTTCTATGCGCAGCAGTCGCGCCACTTCGTCGACACGCTGCCTGATTTTGGCGCGACCCACGCCCTGGCACTTGAGCGGAAAACCGATGTTCCCGCGCACGCTCATGTGCGGGTAGAGCGCGAACAACTGGAACACGAAGCCGATGTCGCGCTGCGACGCTCGGCTGAAGGTCACGTCGTCGCCGTCGAGCAGGATGCGGCCCGCGGACGGCAGCTCCAGCCCGGCGATCATGCGCAGCGTCGTCGTCTTGCCGCAGCCCGACGGACCGAGCAGGACGAAGAAGTCGCCGTCGGTGACCGTGAACGAGGCCTCGCGCACGGCGGTGAAATCGCCAAAGCGCTTCTGCACGTTCTCGAGGCGGATCTCGGCCATGGCGTTACTCGGGAAAGTGGCTGGTGACGAGAAAGGCGAGCGTGCCGGCAAGGATGACCCCGAACGACCAGGTATAGAGATCGAGTGCGAAAGGCTGCATCAGCATGAACAGGCCTGCGCCGATCACTCCGGCCGACGCGTTCTCCCACGGGCCGCGGCGAAGCCAGCGGCGCTTGAGGTCGGCGCCCGGATCCTGGGGGAATCGGTCGCTCACTTGCGCACCGCCCCGAACGTGATGCCGCGCAACAATTGCCTGCGCAGCAGCACGGTGAAGATGAGGATCGGGACCACGAACAGCGTCGTGGCCGCCGCGACCGCGGGCCAGTCCTGCCCGCCTTCGCCGATGATGAACGGGATGAACGGCGGCATCGTCTGGGCGTTGCCGCTGGTCAGCAGCACTGCGAAGGCGTACTCGTTCCACGAGAAGATGAGGCAGAAGACGGCCGTCGCGGCGATGCCCGTCGTGGCCTGTGGCAGCACGGTCTTGACGAACGCCTGCAGGCGCGTGTAGCCATCCACCAACGCGGCCTCCTCGTACTCGCGCGGGATCTCGTCGATGAAGCCCTTGAGCAGCCAGACAGCGAGCGACACGTTGACCGCGGTGTACAGGAGAATCATGCCGATGTAGCTGTCGAGCAGGCCGAGCTGGCGGAACATCAGGTAGATCGGGATCGCCACCGCGATCGGCGGCATGAAGCGCGTCGAGAGGATGAAGAACAGCAGGTCGTCCTTGACCGGCACCCTGAATCGCGACAGCGCATAGGCCGCCAGCGTCCCCAGGAAGACCGCGAGAAAGGTCGAGCCGAAGCCGATGACCAGCGAGTTCAGCAGGCGTCCCGGCGTCTTCGACGGCCCGGCGATGACCATCCCGCGCTCGCGCGCGACCTTGGCGCAATAGCCCTGCGGCGGCGGCAGGCTGGCCATGAATTCAGGCGTCTGGCGCGAGCTGATGTTGAACAGGTTGCAATACCCCTCGAGCGATGGCTGCGAGAACACCTTGGGCGGATACGCGACCGCGTCCGCGGAGGTCTTGAAGCCGGTCAGGAAGATCCACAGCAACGGGGTGATCGTCACCAGCGCATAGATCACGACGATGACGCCGGAGATCCACTTCGTGCGCACCGATGCGTCGACGACGGAGTGGGCGGTGGTGCTGGTCATCGACGCTTCACCTGGTTGAGTACCTTGACGTAGATGTTCGCGGCGCCAAAGACGGCCACGAACAGGATGATCGCCAGCGCGGACGACCAACCCGTCTGCCATTTCTCGAACGCCGCTCGCTTGAGCGTGATCGAGACCGTCTCTGTCAGCGACCCGGGGCCGCCGTTGGTCAGCAGGTTGACCATGTCGAACATCTTGAAGTTCTCGATGGCGCGAAACAGGATCGCGAGCATCAGGAACGGCACGACCATGGGCAGCGTCACCGACCAGAAGGTCCGCAGGGTGGACGCGCGATCGACCTCGGCCGCTTCGTAGATCGAATCCGGAATCGATCGCAGGCCGGCCAGGCAGATCAGCATGACGTAGGGCGTCCACATCCAGGTGTCGACCAGAACGATCGTCCACGGGGCGAGGCCCACGTCGCCGATCATCTGGAACGAACTCGGGAGGATGCCGGTGAAGAAGCTCACCACATAGTTGAACAATCCGACCTGCGGCTGGAACAGGAACGTCCAGAAGTTGCCCACGACCGCGGGTGACAGCATCATCGGCAGCAGGATGATGGTGGTCCAAAGGCTGTGGCCGCGGAACTTGCGGTTGACGAGCAGTGCGAGGCCGAAGCCCAGCACCACCTCGAACAGGATCGACCAGAACACGAAGTGCGCCGTGGTCTGCATGCCCGCCCACAGATCGGGGTCGTTCAGGATGTCGCTGTAGTTGCCGGTGCCGACGTTGCGCACCTTCAACCAGCCCATGTTCGCCCTGTAGTTGGTGAACGAGGCCTGAATGGTCCAGATCAGCGGGAAGACATTGATCGCGAGCAGCAAGGCAATCGTGGGCGTGATGAACAGCCACGCGATGGCGCGATCGGACATGCCGTGCCGTCGTCGCTTCAGCAGCGGCCCCGGAGTTGCCGAGGCGGCCGCAGGGTGTTCGATGTCGATCGTCGCGCTCACGTTCCCACTCCTTTCCCGGTCAGAGGGTTACTTGCCGGCGTCCTTGAAATCCTTCGCCCAGTCCTTCACCAGGCCATCGAGCGCCTGCTGCGCGGTGCCCTGGCCCGCCACCACGTAGTTGTGGGTGCGCTTCTGCATGTCCAGCAACAGCGACGCGTAGTTGGGCTCGGCCCAGAAGTCCTTGACGATGCCCATCGTGACCAGGAAGTCGGGAGCGAAGGGGGCGCTCTTGGGGAAGCCCGGATCCTCGACCACGGCCCTCAGCGCCGAGTAGCCGCCGATCTGCCACCACTTCTGCTGCACGGCCGGCTGCGCGAACCACTTGATGTACTTCAGCGCGTCGTCCTTGTGGTCGGAGTACGAGACGACCGAGATCCCTTGCCCGCCCAACTGGCTGAAATGACCCTTGGGGCCGGCCGGATTGACGAAGAAGCCGATCTTGTCCGGCCCCATCGCCTTGTACAGGCCCGGGAAGAACGCGAACCAGTTCATCTGCATCGCGACCTGGCCCGACTTGAAGGCGTCCAGCCCCTCGGACATGTAGGCGTTGGTCATGCCCGGCGCCGTGCAGCAGTCGAAGATCTGCTTGTAGATCTCGAGCCCCTTGACCGCGCCCGGCGAGTTGACCCAGCCGTTCATGTCGTACGGCTTCTTCGGGTTGTCGTACTCGAAGCCGTAGTCGTACATGACGTTGGTCACGCCCATCGTGATGCCCTCCGAGCCGCGCTCGGTGAAGATGTAGGCGCCATAGACCTTCTTGCCGTCGATGTTGCGACCCTGGAAGAACTTGGCGACCTGCAGGAATTGATCCCAGTCCTTGGGCGGCGCCAGTTCGCGGCCGTACTTGGCCTTGAATTCCTGGCGCACTTCGGGCTTCGCGAACCAGTCCTTGCGATAGGTCCAGCCCACCGCGTCGGCCATCGCGGGCAGGGCCCAGTAGTTGGGCGTGTTCTTGGGCCACTCGGAATAGCCGACGACCGTCGCCGGCACGAAGTCGCTCATCTTGATGCCGTTCTTGTCGAAGAAGTCGTTGAGCTTGACGTAGTGGCCGTTCTCCGCCGAGCCGCCGATCCACTGGCTGTCACCGATGATCAGGTCGCACAGCTTGCTGTGCGAGTTCAGTTCATTGAGAAAGCGGTCGGCGTAGCTCGTCCACGGCACGAACTCGAACTTCATCTTCACCCCGCTCTGCGCGGTGAAGTCCTTGGACAATTCCACGAGCGCGTTCGCCGGATCCCACGCGGCCCAGCACAGGGTGAGCGTCTTGTCCTCGGCACGCGCGGCCGTGCTGCCGAGCGCGAGCGCGGCGATGGCGGCGAGGGTGACGATCCACCCTCCTGTCTTGGCAATCGGTTTCATGTCGGTCTCCAGATCTGTTGTTGACTCGTTGACACACATCCGACTGCCGTTCTCGGTCAATCCATGTTCTCGGCGGTCAGGATCTCGACGCGCGGCTGCACGACGCTGAGTGCGCCTCGCACGTTCTCGCACAGCGCGCGCAGGACGCGCGCGGCGGCAAGCACGCAGTAATGGATGTCCTGATGCAGGACGTACGAGAGACCGCCGCTGCTCAGGAAAGCGCGATGTTCGTCCGTGAAGTCATGCGCGATGGCTCCGACCTGGCCCCCGAGCCCGGCCTGTGCCAGCGCCTGCACCACGCCCGCGCTGCCGGAGCCGACGTTGTAGATGCCGGACACGCGGTCGCGCTCCACATCGTTTGCCAGGTACCGCAGCAAGGCCTCGGCGGCGCCGGCATCGTCGGCGGGCAGGTCGGGTATGCGCACCATGCGCAACTCCGGGAAGCGCTCTTCGATGACTTGCGCAAAGCCGATGCGGCGTTCGATCTCGGCGGACATGCGCGTGGCTTGCGACGACAGCAGCAGCGTGTCGCGGGCGCCGGAGCGTGCCATCCGGGCCAGCAGCAGGCCGGCCGTGCGCCCGGCGGCACGGTTGTCTGGCCCGATGTGGGTGTCGCGCAGGGATCCGGCCACGTCGGAGAACAAGGTCACGACGTGGATGCCTGTTCGCGTCAGCTCGTTGATCGCCAGCTTGATGGGCGGCAGGTCGGGAGCGAGCAGCGCGATGCCATGACAGTCACGCAGCTTCGACAGTGCGTCTGCGAACGCCGTGGGATCGCTCGCATCGATGCGGCAAGTGACCTCCGTGATGTGTTGGTGGCGGAAGTCGCCCGCGGACTGCGCGATCTGCCGATCGATGAGTTCCAGTTGCGCGAATTCGTCGGCCGGCAGCACATACACGAAGCGAAAGTTCTCGCCCTTGCGCGGACGTCCGGGTTGGCGCGGAGCGCCGAGTTCCTCGACGACCTGCAGCACGCGCTGGACGGTCTCCGCATTGACGCCGGCGCGGCGGTTGAGCACGCGGTCGACGGTCGCGGTGCCGACACCCGCCAGTCGGGCGATTTCGGAGATCTTGGGGATGGGGGCCATGCGGACTCGTGCGTCTGATGGATTTACTTTAGAAAAATCAGTAAATAAATCAATCAGTATTTTCGAGCATTCTCAGCGCAGCGACACGCGAAATGGCGATGGCGTCGCGTCTGCGGCGGCGACCCTGGCAGTCAATCACTCATGCAAGCCTCGGCGGGCAACTCGCGCTTTCCACCCACAAGTGGCGAGCCGCGCATGTCGCGGTGGGGATGGCTACGCCGCACCGGCGAGGTCGAAGACACGCACGTCGGAAGGGCCCGGAAATCGATGTCTGCTTGCCGAGGGCTGGAACGTCAGGTACCGGGTAGCCAATTTCCGCGCGGCACGTGGCGTCAACGGATCGAAGGCGGAACCACGAATGTCGCGCCTTGAACGTCGGCTCCCGAGCGACCGGTTGCAGTGCGCTGACTTCCGCTTAGGGTGTGCGCCGTGACAAGGCGGCGCTTTCCAGTGGGTGCAAATCCCACCCGGCAACCGCTCCAGCCGGAAGCAACCGGAGCAGTCATGGAGGTAACGAAATGGCTGAAGCCTTCGGGTAGCCGGCTGCCAAACAGGACAAACAACCTACTTCTTCAGGTACTCGAAGAAAGCCTGCGGACTGCCATCGCGCCCCAGGAAGTCCTTGACCACCTGCTGCGGCGGCTTCTGCGCCCCCTCGCCCAGCACCGTGGCGCGATACCGTGCTCCGGCCTTGGCGTCCAACTTGTCGGCGCCGAACGCGCTGCGCATGTCGGTGGCCACCGCCTGGCTCCAGAGGTAGCCGTAGTACCCGGCCCCGTATCCGCCGGCCACGTGCGCGAAGCCCGACGGGAACGTGGTGCCCGCCACGTAGCCCAGCGGCGTGGCGGCTTCCATCTTCTCCCACGTGTCCATCGGATCGGGCGCCGCCGGGCCGTGCAGCGCGAGGTCGTAGATTGCGTACAGCTGCTGGCGCGCCACCTGCATGCCCTTGCCGAAATCGCGCGCGGCGCGTGCCTTGTCCACCAGGTCGTCGGGCACCGGCCTGCACGCCGGGCACACGTCCTGGAACACCTTGAGCACCTTCTTGTCGTAGACCCAGTCCTCCAGCATCTGCGACGGCGCCTCGGCGAAGTCCTGCGCCACGTTCTCGCCGGCGTCGCTGGCGTAGCGGGTGGACGACAGGTTGTTGCGCAGCGTGTGGCCGAACTCGTGCATCAGCGTCTCGAGCTCGCGCAGCGACAGGCCGCGGCGGTCGAAGTTCACCACCAGCGCGGACTGCGCCTGGCGCGGCACGCTGTTGGCGCCGTTGCGGAAGTTCCAGACGGCGGCGTGGTTGTACTTGCCGTCGCGCGGATACGGGTCGACGTACAGCGTGGCGATCTTCTTGTTGCTGGCCACGTCGGTGACGGCCCAGGCCTGCACCTCGGGCGCCCACCAGGTGCCGTCGATCCTGTCGTAGCGCACGCCGAACATCTTCTCGGCCACGCGCATCACGAAGCGCAGGCTCTCCTGCGGCGGGAAGTATTGCCGGAAGGCCTCGTCGTCGACGGCGTAGCGGTCGCGCAGCAGGCGCTCCGAGTAGAACATCGCGTCCCAGCGCTGCAGCCGGGTCACCTCCAGCGGCTGGCCCAGGTGGCGCGCCTTCGCGTCGCGCAGCTCGGCGGTGTCGCGCTTGTCGTCGTCGGCGACGGCCGCGTGAACGTCGTCGAGGAACTTCGCGGCGCGCGCCGGCGTCTCCACCATGCGCCGGCGCAGCACGAACTCGTCGTAGCTCGCCAGGCCGAACAGCTTCGCCTGCTCCAGGCGCAGCTGCTCGATCTGCGCCAGCACCTTCAGGTTCTCGGGGCCGCCCTCGTTGGTCTTCGCGCGCCACAGGCGCTCGCGCGCGCCGGCGTCCTCGGCCGTCTGCATCACGGTGGCGTAGGCCGGGCCGTCGATGGGCAACGTGACCTTGCCGTCGGCGTCGCGCGGCTGGTCCTTCCACACCGATTCGGGCACGCCCTTCAGCTCGGCCTCGGTGAACGGGACGCGGGTGCGGGCGTCGCGGATGTTGCGGTTGAACTGCTGGCTCAGCCCTGCCAGCCTGTCGGCGATGGCCTTGGCGCGGGCCTGCTTGTCCTTGGGCAGGGCCACGCCAGAGTCCTCGAACGCCTCCAGCGCGAACTGCGCGGCGCGCCTGTCGACCGGATCCTTGAGCGCCGCCACCGACTGCCTGGCGCCGTTCCAGACGAGCGCGTTCAGGCCCAGGGCCGACTGGAAATCGCTCCAGCGCTGGTCGCACTTCTCGGCCTCGGCGCGCACCTCGGCATTGGGATGCACGTTCTCCAGGAAGACCAGCGGGCCGCTCTGGTCTTCCTCCCAGTCGTAGAGGGCCTCCCAGCCCTTGAGCCAGTCGGGGCCGGCCTTGCGCTTCTCGAGCTCCTTGACGCGCAGCATCGCCCCCTCGAGGCCCGCGGTGCAGGCCGACGCCACCTGCGGGCCGCGATCGAACTTCGGGAAGGGCAGGTCCGCGACCGGGTTCTCGACCACCGGCTTGACGGGGATGGGCTTGGGGTGGACCGGGGCGCGCTTGCGGGGTGCCGCGCCCGCGGGCGTCGCCGCCAGGGCCAGGACGGCCGCCAGCGCGAGCGCGGCGCGCATCTCGTTCGATCTCTTCATCGGGTCTCCGGAATCGGGAAAGGCTGCTCGACAGGACGCTTTTGGCATCCGGCCGGACGGCCGCGCGATTGTCACTGCGTGTAGAGCGAATTTCCGGGCACGTTGTGACCAGTTGCAGATTTACCGGCCGGAAACACGGCGCCCGGGCCGGCCGTCGGCCACGTAACCGCATGCAAGTCTTTGTATTTGCTCGGGTTTTTCCGGACTCCCACGTTGACCATGAAAGCTGGCATCCGTTATGCTCGCCCCGTGCGAATAATCAAGAACTGTCGAGGGGCCGCGGCGTCGCAGTCGTCCCGCCACCTCCCCCGACTCGTCGGGCTCCTGCTGATGTCGGCTGCGCTCGGCACGCCCGTCGGCAGCGCGCTGGCCGCACCCCAATCCATTCGCCAACCCGCCATGCGCCCGGTCGACGACCAGGGCCTGCTGGATACGGTCGCCACCCGCAGCTCGCAGCTCATCACCCAGGTGCGCGACGGCACGTCCGGCCTGGTCGATTCGGCCATGAACTTCCTGGGCGTGCGCTACAAGCTGGGCGGCAACACCGCCGAGACCGGCTTCGACTGCTCGGGCTTCACCCGCCACGTGTTCGAGATGAGCCTGGGCCGCGTGCTGCCGCACCGCGCCGACGAGCAGGCCAACGCGCCCGAACTCGCCAAGGTCGAGCGCAAGGACCTCAAGCCCGGCGACCTGGTCTTCTTCGACACGATGCGCCGCACCTTCTCGCACGTGGGCATCTACCTGGGCGACGGCAAGTTCATCCACTCGCCGCGCACCGGCGAAACCGTGCGCATCGAGGACATCAACATCTCCTACTGGGCGCGCCATTTCACCGGCGCGCGGCGCGTGCCCGAACTGGCCGACGCCAACGGCACGCCCACGGCGGCCGGCACGTCGATGCTGGCCTCGCTCACGGCGCGCCTGTCGGGCCAGGATCCGGCCGGCGGCGCCTCGGTCGTCGCGCCCGTGCCTGCCGCGGTGCTGTCCCCGGCGGCGTCGCTGAACCCGTCGGGCCTGCGCCTGGGCAGCACGCTGCCGGCCGGCGCGCCCACCACGCTGGGCCCCAGCCACACCCCCTTCGCGCGGCAGATGGCCGAGCGCTGAAGCCAGCTTCCTTTTCCCGCCGCAGCCCGCCGTCGCGCGGGCTGCGTCGTTTCCGCATATAGCCCGCTCCGCATCGCGCGAGGCGCAGGCGGGCACAATCGAGCCATGGGCAAGATCTTCGCAATCAACGACCTGCGGCGCGGCCTCGCGCCCACGGGCGCGCGCGCGCCCGCCAGCGGCCTGCTGCCCGGCCAGGATCGCCTCGATGCGCTGGCCCGTCCGCTGCGCGACCTGCGCATCTCGGTCACTGACCGATGCAACTTCCGCTGCAGCTACTGCATGCCCAAGGAGGTCTTCGACCACCAGTACGTGTTCCTGCCGCAGGCCGCGCTGCTGAGCTTCGAGGAGATCACCCGCCTCGCGCGCGTGTTCGCCGCCGCCGGCGTGCGCAAGCTCCGGCTGACCGGCGGCGAGCCGCTGCTGCGCAAGAACCTCGAGCACCTGGTGAAGATGCTGGCCGCGCTGCGCTCGCCCGCGGGCGAGCCGCTGGACCTCACGCTCACCACCAACGGCTCGCTGCTGGCCCGCAAGGCCGCGGCGCTGCGGGCCGCGGGCCTGACGCGCGTCACCGTGAGCCTGGACGCGATCGACGACGCCGTGTTCCGCCGCATGAACGACGTCGGCTTCGCGGTGGAGGACGTGCTCGAGGGCATCGCCGCCGCCGTGGCCGCTGGCTTCGCGCCGGTGAAGGTGAACATGGTCGTCAAGAAGGGCGCGAACGACGACCAGATCGTGCCGCTCGCGCGCGCCCTGCACGCCCGCTACGGCCAGGCGGTGGTGCTGCGCTTCATCGAGTTCATGGACGTCGGCAGCACCAACGGCTGGCGCCTGGACGACGTGCTGCCCTCGCGCGACGTGCTTGCGCGCCTGCGCGAGATCGGTCCGCTCACCGCGCTGCCGGCCCTGGCCGAGGGAGAGACGGCGCAGCGCTGGCGCTTCGACGCCACCGGCCAGGAGATCGGCGTGGTTTCCAGCGTGACGCAGGCCTTCTGCGGCAGCTGCAACCGCGCCCGGCTGTCCACCGACGGCCAGCTGTACCTGTGCCTGTTCGCCACCCACGGCCACGACCTGCGCGTGCTGCTGCGCGGCGGGGCGGACGATGCTGCCATCGCCGACGCCATCGACCATCTCTGGACCGGCCGCGACGACCGCTATTCGGAGCTGCGCAGCGCCGCCACGCCCGCGTTCGACACGGCCGCAACGCCGGCGGACGAACGCCGCGTGGAGATGCACTACATCGGCGGCTGATGGCCCCGAAGCCGTCGCGCGAGACGATCACCGGGCTGATCCTGGCCGGCGGTCGCGGCCTGCGGCTGGGCGGCGTCGACAAGGGCCTGCAGCCCTGGCACGGCACGCCGCTCGTCGAGCACGCGCTGGCGCGCCTGGCGCCCCAGGTGCGCGAGGTGATGATCAGCGCGAACCGCAACGTTGCCGAGTACGCCGCGCGCGGCACGCGCGTGCTGGCGGACGCGTCCGACGACTTCCGCGGCCCGCTGGCAGGCATCCTGGCGGGTCTACGCGCGGCCGCCACGCCGTGGCTGGCCGTGGTGCCGTGCGACTCGCCGCGCCTGCCCGCCGATCTCGTTGAACGACTCGCCGACGGCGTCGAATCGAGGCTCGGCGCCGTGGTGGAACGCGACGACGGACGCCTCGAGCCCGTGTGCTGCCTGTTGTCGACCGCGCTGGCCGACGACCTGGCGAGCTACCTGGCCCAGGGCGGCCGCAAGGTCGAGGGCTGGATCGCGCGCCATACGGCACCGGTGCGCTTCGACCGCGCCGAGGACGAGGCGGCGTTCGCCAACCTCAACACGCCGGACGACCTGATCGCGTGATCAGTTGCCGCCGTTGCCGCCGAGCGCGGCAACGACGCCCTTGTTGGCCAGCATGTCGGCCCGCTCGTTGCCCGGATCGCCGGCATGGCCCTTGACCCAGTGCCATTGCACGTCGTGCGCGTTGGCCAGCGTCTCCAGCTGCTGCCACAGCTCGACGTTCTTCACGGGCTTGCCATCGGCCGTCTTCCAGCCGCGGCGCTTCCAGCCGTGGATCCAGGTCATGATGCCGTTGCGCACATACTCGCTGTCGGTGTAGATGGCCACCGTGCAGCGCCGCGTGAGCACCGACAGGCCCTTGATGACCGCCGTGAGCTCCATGCGGTTGTTGGTGGTCTGCAGCGCGCCGCCGAACAGCTCGCGCTCCTTGCCGCTGGCCGAGAGCCAACAGCCCCAGCCGCCCGGACCGGGGTTGCCCTTGCAGGCGCCGTCCGTGTAGATCGTCACTTCGGTCGTCGAAACTTCTGTCATGGGCGGCATGGTACCTGCCGCGGAGGCGGGTTCTCAGCGCCGCCGGTTGATCGTCACCACCGCCGGCGCCGCCGACGCCTTCACGCGCTCCTTGCGCACCTTGCCGATCAGGTGCATGCCGCGCACGCGCCGCACCGCCACCAGGAAATACACGGCGCCCAGCACGGGCCACCAGCGCTCGCCCACGCGCTCCATCCAGCCGTAGCGGTCGAGCCACTTCTGCGAGCTCCACGGCGGCCGGTAGCAGCCGAACTTGCCCACCTCGATGTCGAAGCTGAGCAGGCGCAGCCAGTCGCGCAGGCGCCAGTAGCCGATGAACTCGCCGGCGCTGGGCAGGAACAGGTCCTCGTCGCCCATGCGCAGGCTGTGGCCGGTGCGGCCCAGGCGCTGGCGCAACGCCCACAGGCTCATCGGGTTGAAGCCGACGATCACGAGCCGGCCATCGGGCACCAGACAGCGCGTGGCCTCGGCCAGGGCCTGGTGCGGATCGGTGGCCATCTCCAGCGTGTGCGGCATCACGATCAGGTCGAGACTGTTGCTGGCGAACGGCAGCGCCTCGGCGTCGCAGTGCAGGCCCACGGGCACCTTCAGCGGCTGAGTGGAGATCTCGAGGTCGCGCGGCGGCGCGATCTCCTGCGGCTCGGGCGGCACCAGGCTGCTGCTGGCCAGCCAGCGATGGGGCATGCGGTTGGCGCGCAGGCCGTCGAGCTCGGGCAGGCCCATCTGCAGCGCGTGGTAGCCGAAGATGTCGAACACGGCGGTGTCGATGCGCTCCTGTTCCCAGGCGAGCAGCACCTGGCCCGGCGGCGTCTTCAGCCACCCGCCGAACTCTATAATCGCAGCGCTTCGCTCCATGGATCTGATCGCCCTACCCGCCTTCGCCGACAACCTCATCTGGATGCTTCACGACGGCACGAACGCCATCGTGGTGGATCCCGGAGTGGCCACGCCTGTCAGCGACGCGTTGCGCGACCTCAGCCTGCGGCTCGCGGCCATTCTAGTGACCCATCATCACCCGGATCACGTCGGCGGCCTGAAGGCGCTCGCGCCGCTGCTGCAGGGGCCCGTGGTCGGCCCGGCGCACGAGGCGATGCCGGTGGCCGTGGAGAAGATGTCGCAGGGCATGTCCTTCGAACTGCTGGGCACCCACGTGCAGGTGCTGGACGTGCCCGGCCATACCGCCGGCCACGTGGCCTACGTCCTGACCGAAACTCGCGAGCCGAGCAGCGCGCCGTGGCTGTTCTGCGGCGACACGCTGTTCTCCGGCGGCTGCGGGCGACTGTTCGAGGGAACTCCGGCGCAGATGCGCCACTCTCTCGATCAGCTCGCCGCGTTGCCGGGCGAGTCGCGCGTCTGCTGCGCGCATGAGTACACGCTCTCGAACCTGCGCTTCGCGCGCACGGTCGAGCCCCGCAACACGGCCCTGGCCGAATACGAAGCCCGCTGCAAGGCGTTGCGTGCCGAAGGCGCGTGGACGCTGCCGTCGACGATCGCCACGGAGCGCGCCATCAACCCGTTCCTGCGCGTGCGCGAACCCGACGTGGTCGCGTCCGCGCTCGACCACGGCGCGGCCTCCGCCGATCCCACCGACGTCCTCGCCGCCTTGCGCGAATGGAAGAACACGTTTTGAACATGCATCCCCCGAAGCGGCGCCTGCCCGTCGTCTCCGCGCTCGCACTGCTCTGCTCGCTGGCGCTGGCCGCATGCTCCTCCGTCGACCTCGCCCAGGCGCCCGCCGCCGGCGCGGTGCCCGTCACCACCATCGCGGTCGCGCCGGCCGACGCCGCTTCCGCGCCCGCGCCGGCGGCCTCCGAGGCGCCAGCCGTCGCGAGCGCCGCCAGCGCGCCGTCCACCGCCGCCTCGGGCGCCGACGCGATGGACGCCGACGACGACGCGGACGACGCGGACACCGCCAAGACCGGCCCTGCGCCGGCCGTGCTGCCGCCCTACGATCCGCTGCAGCCCGAGGCCAAGGTCAACCTCGGCGACAGCGTCGCGCGCGCCGACCTGTGGCACCGCGTGCGCGACGGCTTCGCCATCCCCGACATGGACACCCCCGAGGTCAAGGTCTGGGAGCAGTGGTACTCGTCGCGCCCCGACTACGTGGCGCGCATGACCGCGCGCGGCTCGCGCTACCTGTTCCACATCACCGAGGAAGTGGAACGCCGCCACATGCCCACCGAGCTGGCGCTGCTGCCCTTCACCGAGAGCGCGTTCAACCCGCAGGCGATGTCGGTGGCCAAGGCCTCCGGCATGTGGCAGTTCGTGTCGGCCACGGGCAAGGACTTCGACCTCAAGCAGAACATCTTCCGCGACGACCGCCGCGACGTGCTGGCCTCCACGCGCGCCGCGCTCGACTACCTGCAGCGCCTGCACGACATGTTCGGCGACTGGCAGCTCGCGCTGGCCGCCTACAACTGCGGCCAGGGCAACGTGCAGCGCGCCATCGCCCGCAACCAGAAGGCCGGCCTGCCCACCGACTACGTCAACCTGCGCCTGCCCAAGGAGACCAGCGAGTACGTGCCCAAGCTGCAGGCGGTCAAGAACATCGTGCTGCATCCGCAGGACTATTCGCTGACGCTGCCGTCGGTGGGCAACCACCCGTATTTCCTGAGCGTGCCGATCGAGCGCGACATCGACGTCGACACCGCCGCGAAGCTGGCCAACGTGCCCATCGACGAGTTCCGCATGCTCAACCCGCAGCTGGACAAGCCCGTGATCCTGGCGGCCGGCACGCCGCAGGTGCTGCTGCCCTACGACAACGCCGACGACTTCGTGCGCGCGCTGAAGTCGCACGACGGCGCGCTGGCCTCGTGGACGGTGTACGTGGTGGCCAAGACGATGCGCCCGGCCGACGCGGCCAGGCTGGTGGGCATGAGCGAGGCCGAGCTGCGCGCCGTCAACCACATCCCGGCGCGCATGCTGGTGAAGTCGGGCTCGACGCTGCTGGTGCCGCGTTCGGCCCAGCACGTCGCCGACGTCTCGGTGAAGGTGGCCGACTCCGCCGCGCTGAGCCTGGCGCCCGACCTGCCGCCCACGCGCCGCGTGAACATGCGCGTCGGCAAGGGCGGCGAGACGGTGGCGTCCGTCGCCAGGCGCTGGCGCGTGGCGCCGTCGCAGGTGGCGGCGTGGAACCACGTCGCGGCCTCGGGCAAGTTCGCCGCCGGATCCACCGCCGTGCTGTTCCTGCCGCGTTCGACCTCGCTCGCGCGCGCGCCGGCGCGCCCGACCGCCGCCAAGGTGGCCAAGGCCCCGGCCGGCAAGATCAAGGTCGCCCAGACGGGCAATGCCCGCAGCGGCGCGCACGTCGCCGTGTCGAAGGCGCCCCACAAGGCCCGGACGATCGTCGCGCACAAGGCACCCGGCGGTACCGCCGCCAAGCCCGCGGCCCGCAGCAAGGTCACCCAGCCCTGAGGAACCCCGAAATGACGGCCGCCGCCCTCGAGACCTGGCACCGCCTGGTGCGCACCAACGACGCCTCGGGCCTGCAAGAGCTGGTCGCGGAGGACGCCGTCTTCCACTCGCCGGTGGTGCACGCCCCGCAGCACGGCCGCAAGCTGGCCGTGATGTACCTGTCCGCCGCGTTCCGCGTGTTCTTCAACCCGACGTTCCGCTACGTGCGCGAGATCGTCGGGCCGCACGACGCGATGCTGGAGTTCGAGACCGAGATCGACGGCATCCTCGTCAACGGCGTCGACATCATCACGTGGAACGACGCGGGCCGGATCACGGCCTTCAAGGTGATGCTGCGCCCGCTCAAGGGCATCAACGTCATCCACCAGAAGATGGGCGAGCTGCTGGCCGCGGCGCCGAAGCCCGCGACGTGACCGTCGACGTCAGGAACATCCCGCCGCCCCACGCCGTCGCCCGCTTGCGTGACGCCTGCCTCGCGAACGACGAAGCCCGGCCCCGCCTCGACCGCGGCGCCGATCGCAAGGAACGCTGCCCCGCCTGCCGGCTGATCCCCAGCCATTGCGTGTGCACGCTGCGCCCGCGTGTGCCCACGCGGGCCGGCATCTGCCTGCTGATGGCCCCGTTCGAGCCCTTGAAGCCCAGCAACACGGGTTGGCTGGTGGCCGACGTCGTGCCGGACACCTTCGCGTTCGCGTGGTCGCGGCTGGCCGTCGACCCCGCGCTGCAGGCCCTGCTGGCCGATCCGCAGTGGCAACCCGTGGTCGCGTTTCCGGGCGAGTTCGCGGCGCCCGAGCGCGTCGTGACCGAGCTGCCCGACGATGCGTCAGGAGCCGCGCGCCGACCCTTGTTCATCCTCATGGACGGCACGTGGTCGGAGGCCCGCAAGATGTTCCGCAAGAGTCCGATCCTCGACCGCTTTCCGGTTCTGAGCCTGCATCCCGAACAGCTGTCGCGCTACCAGCTGCGGCGCTCCTGGCACGAGCATCACTTCTGTACCTCCGAGGTGGCGGCGCTGTGCCTGGCGCTGGCCGGCGAGCGGCACGCCGCTCTCGTGCTGGAGGCCTGGCTGGACGTGTTCAGCGATCACTACCTGCGCGCGAAGCAGAGCGTGCCGGTGGACGACACCGGCGATCTGCACCTGAAACTGCGCAATCTGCGCAGAGTCGATAGGGATGGCGGAGGCATCGGCGACCGACTACTCTGAACCCAACGACACGACGGAAGATTTCCGATGCCCTTTGTCTCACCCAACTACGCCACAAACGCCGATGCGCCCGAAGGTCGCTGGGTTTGCACGAGAACATCGTCCCTTGGCCCGTTCAGCGCACATCCCCCGGCGGACCAGCGGCACAGTCCCGATTTCTGCGGCCAGTGCGTCTCCTATGTCACGACGGTCTGCCCCACCATTCCGGTCAACACCGGCAATTGGACGAAGGGCGTGCCCGTGAAAGGCAACGCCGCCATCGTCGAGGGCACCGCCATCGCGACCTTCGACCAGAACGGCGTGTACCTCGGCCACGCCGCGATCTACGTCAAGCAGGATCCAGTGGGCATCCACGTCTACGACCAGTGGATCACGGGTACCGGCAAGGCGGTGGGTCCGCGCACGATCCGTTGGGATGGCACCGGCGTGTCCAATCGAGGAGATGGGTTCTATGTGGTCGAATGAAGCCGCCAAGATACTGGCTTGCCTTGCCGCTGCCGGCATGGCCACGGCCTGCGCTGGCGCCGACGCCACGGCCCATGCGCAAGGCGTCTGCCCGGTGCGTCCGGGGACGGCCGTCACGCAGATCGATCTGTTCGACGGCGACCCGGCCGACCGGGCCTTGCTGGCGCCGGACGACGACAAGGGCGGATCGAACACCTATTCGGTCAGGGGCGTCTACGACGCGGGCCGCTCGCTCACGATCCGCTGCCACTACGGCGACGTGTCCGCGGACGTCAAGCTGGTCAAGCCCGTCTCGAAATGCACCTATGCGGGTGGCGACGCGCATCCCGCGCTGACTTGCCGGTAGCCATCCCTGGCTTCGGCCAGAGCCATCCGACGCCTCCTCACCGCCCCGCCCGCGTCCGCATCGAGATGTGCGTCAGCCCCTCGAACTGGCACAGGTCCAGCAGGTGCACCACCTCCTGGTAGGGCACCTGCGTATCGCCGTCGATGCGCACCGCGCGGTTCGGATCCTTCTGCGCCTCGGCGTGCAGGCGCTCGCGCAGTTCCACCGTCGTCACCGGCTCGCGGCCCCAATAGAGGCCTCCCTTGACGTCCACGCCGATGATCAGCGGGCTCGCGTCGGCGTCGGCCTTGTCCAGCGCCACGGCCGATCGCGGCAGCGTGATGGGCAGCTGCTTCTGCGCCTTGCCTTGCGCCTGCTTCTGGAACGTGGTGGCCACCATGAAGAACATGAGCAGGAAGAAGATGCAGTCGATCAGCGCGATGAGGCTGATCTCGGGCTGCTCCTCCTCGCCGACGTCGATGCGCATCACGCGTCTCCCCGGCGCACGCAGGCGTCCATCACGCGTTCGAGCTGTTCCTCGAGCGCCAGGCCGCCCACCGTCAGGCGGTGGCGGAAGAAGTGGTGCAGCGCGAGCGCGGGCAGCGCCACGCTGAGGCCAGCCGCGGTGTTGACCAGCGCCTTGGAGATGCCTCCGGCCAGCAGCGACGCGTCGCCCATGCCGCCGGTGAACGCGATCACGTGGAAGGCCTCGATCATGCCCACGACGGTGCCCAGCAGGCCGACGATGGGCGCCACCGTGGCCACCACGGCCAGCGGATAGGCGCGCTGCTGCTGCAGCCGCAGCTCGCGCGACGCGAGCTCGCCGACGCGCTGGCCCAGCGCCTCGGGCGACCAGCGCGCGCGGTTGGCCACGAGGAAGCGGATCGCCTTGGCCAGCACGCTCTCGCGGCGCGCCAGCGCCTGCTGCAGCTGGTCGAAGCGGCCTTCCCGCCACAGCGGCAGCACCTCGTCGACGAGGCCCGGCGGCACGATGGCGGCCATGCGGAAACGGTGGAAGCGCTCGATCGCCACGGTGATCATCAGCACGGACAGCGCGACTATCACCCAGATGCCGGCGCCGCCGGCGGCCAGTTGCTGGAACAGGTTGAATTGCAAGATGCTTGCCTATCTGGTCAGTACCACGGAGAAGAACGGATGGCCGTCGGCGTTGCACAGCTTGAACAGCAGGCGGTGCACGCCCGCGGCCAGATGCACGCGGCGCTGGCCTTCGGCGAGCGAGAGGCTGCCGACGAGTTCGTCGCGCAGGTAGAACGGCGGGTGGTACCAGGGCTTGTCGCCGGGCGAGCTGACCCACACGAGGCGTTCGTCCAGCCACATCTCGGAGTCGGCGTCGGCCGCGATGGCCACCCACACGTCACGATCCGCGTCCACGCGCAGCTCGGTGTACGCGTAGTAGACCGAGTCGGCGCGCCGGTCGGGCGGCACGAACGGGTAGAAGCCGCGGCTGGTGAACTGCCACGACAGCGTGCGGCCTTCGGGGCCGGGGTAGGCGGCGTCGAGGTCGACGTCGTCCTCGGGCGGATAGCCGGCCTGCAGCGACTCGTCGCCCTTGCCGGCGAACGGGCCGATCACGTACCAGGTGTCGAGGTAGACGCGCTCGGCGTAGGTGCCGCCCGCGCCGAACACGCGGCCGGCCGCGGTGTGCAGGGCCGAGACGTCCACCGCGGGCGGCGAGGCGTAGCGCACGAACTGGTGCTTGCCGTCCTCGGCGTTGCCGGTGAGGTCGAGGCTGCTGCCGGGAATGCGCACGGCCGACAGCCCCTGCGGTGCCGCGGCCACGAGGCTGCCCTGCTTCGCCGCGCCCGACCCGTGGTCGCCGATGCCGCCGTCGCGGCCGCTGGCCTCGCGCTGGCCTTCCAGCACCGCGGCCCGGCCGCGCGCCGCCCTGTCGGAGTCGCGGCCGAAGTCGTTCTCGGTGGCGTTGCGGCCGCCCGCGAGCCCCTTGACGTGCTCGCGATTGACCGACAGCCCCGCCTCGGTGCCCGCCACACCCACGCGCCCTTGCGGGCCGCCCAGGCGCACCATGGATTTGAACTGCTCGACGGCCGAGCGCGGAATGCCGTCGGCCACGTGCGCCTGCCCCGTCGAGCCCGAGGTGGGCGCCGTGGGCGCGGGCGCCTTGTCAGGCTCGTAGTGGCGTCGCGGCCGCGCGTGCGCGCTCGCCACGCGCAGGCCCTCGCGCCGCGCGTCCAGGCGCGCGCGCCGAGCCTCCGCGATCTCGCGCGCGCGACGCTCCAGGCGCGCGATCTTCTCCGGCGCGGTCTCGGGCGGCGGCGGCAGGCGCTGCGCGGCATCGTAGCTCGCGATCTTGCGCCGCGCGCCATCGAGCGGCAGTTGCACCAGGCGTGCGAGATCGGCGGCGCGCAGCTCTCGGTCGGCCGCTTCGATGGCGTCGGCCAGCACCTGCGCGCGTTCCGCCAGCGCCGCGGGCGACGCGTCGCCCGTGCCGGGCGGCAGGGGCGCGGCGGCTGGATCGAGCTCGTCGCGGATCGCCTCCATGCGTTCCACGCGATGCTGCAGGTCGCGCGCCTGGGTCTGCGCGATGCGCTGCGCGGTCTTCGCGGCCTCGGCCGCGGCCACCTGGGCGCTCTTGCCCGCGTCGAAGGCGGCCACGTTCAGCAGCAGCAGCGCCAGGGCGGTGTGGAAGGCGATGGAGGCGCTGAAGTACGGACGCGCGGCCACGAGCCGCCGGAGCCGGCCCAGCAGCCGATCGCTCAGGCGGATGCCCGGCACGCGGACGCCATCGAGTTCGGGCATGGACAGGGTCGGGCTCAACGACAGGCGTCTCCGGGGCAGCGCACGCACCGTCGTCGTTCGAGGTGCGAGAACGATTCTGTCAGAGGGCCCGCGCGGGGACAGCGGGGTTGTCCGCTATCGGACACCAGGAATTCCCGCAGGCCGAACGGTGCGGGTCAGCGCCGGTCGGCGAGCGCGTGCGCAATGGTCGACAGGTCGACGTATTCCAGCTCGCTGCCGGCGGGCACGCCGCGCGCGAGCCGCGACACGGTGATGCCGCGCGCCTTCAGCGCCTCGCCGATCACGTGCGAGGTGGCCTCGCCCTCGGCGGTGAAGCTGGTGGCGAGGATGACCTCGGCCACGGGCTCGCGCTCGATGCGTTCCAGCAGCGGGCCCACGCCGATGTCGCGCACGCCCACGCCGTCCAGCGGGCTCAGCCGCCCCATCAGCACGAAGTACAGGCCCTTGTAGCTGCCGGTGCGCTCCAGCGCCGACTGGTCGGCCGGCGTCTCGACGATGCACAGCACGTTGGCGTCGCGCTCGGGGTCGGCGCAGACGTCGCACAGGGTGTGCTCGGTGAAGGTGTGGCAGCGCTCGCAGTGGCGGATGTCGTGCACCGCGCCATCGAGCGCCGTGGCCAGCCGCAGCGCGCCCTCGCGGTCGTGCTGCAGCAGGTGGAAGGCCATGCGCTGGGCCGATTTCACGCCCACGCCGGGCAGGATGCGCAAGGCCTCGACGAGCGACAGCAGCCTGGGTTCGGTCATCCTTCGTGCACCCCTTGTCCGAATCCGGAGCCGGCGCTGCCGCTCGCGCGGAGGCCGGAAGATTCAAGCTCTCGGGAAGCGAGGATCACATCCGAGCCGACCCGAACTCCCCCTCGGGGGGCAGCGACCGGAGGGAGCGCGGGGGTCGTCATTTCTAGAACGGCATCTTCATGCCGGGCGGGAGCGGCATGCCGGCGGTGACCTTGCCCATCTTGGCCGAGCTCACTTCCTCGGCGTTGCGCAGCGCGTCGTTGAACGCGGCGGCCACCATGTCCTCGAGCATGTCCTTGTCGTCGGCGAGCAGGCTCGGATCGATGGTGACGCGGCGCACGTCATGCTTGCAGGTCATCGTGATCTTGACGAGGCCGTTGCCGGCCTGGCCGTCGACCTCGATGGTGGCGAGCTCGTCCTGCACCTTCTTCAGGTTGTCCTGCATCGCCTGGGCCTGCTTCATCAGACCGGCGAGTTGACCTTTCATCATGGGGTACGACCTTTCGTGTTCGTTGGAGCGCTGGTTGGCTCCGGGAGGAAATCAGAGGGGCTTGACCGAGCCCGGAAGGATGCGCGCGGTCTGGAACTGCGCCAGCAAGGCGCGCACCGTGGCGTCGGACTGGATCTCGTCGATGGCGGCGCGCTGCCTGCGGTCGGCCTCGGCGGCGTCGCGCTTGAGCGGGGTGTCCTGCGCGTCGCCCATCTCCACGGCCAATTGCAGGCTCTCGCCGGTGAGCTCGCGCAGGATGCCGCCCAGCTTGTCGGCCAGCGCCGGGTTGCGCAGGGTCTCGAGGCTGACGCGCAGTCGCCAGGTGGACGCCTCGGCGCCGGGTTCGCAGGCGACGAGTTCGGATTGCATCGCCAGCGCGCGCACCATCGCGATCAGCTTGCCGGCCTCGGCGCATTGCTGGATGAGCCCGTACCACTTCGTGCCCAGCGCGGTGCGCTCGAACTCGGCCAGCGCGGGCGGCGGCGCGACGGACTGGGCCTGCGCGCGCGCGGCCGGGGCCGGCTCGTCGTCGTACTCGGGCTCCAGCTCGTCGAGCGCCGGACGCGCCCGCTGCGCCGGCGGCGGCACGTTGCCGCCGCGGCCGCGCGTGGGCGACGGCAGGTCGTCGAGCAGTTCGTCGGGCTCGTCGAGGGCCCAGGGCGGATCGATTTCCTCGCCGACGGCAGCCGCCGCGACCGCGCGCGCCGGTGGCGTTCGCAGCAACGGCGCGGCCGGCGCGGGCTGCGGCCGTTGCGCCACGATCGGGGCCGGGGCAGGCGCGGCCACGGGCGCGGGCGCGGCGGCCACCGGCGCCGCCGCGACGGGCGCGGCCGGACGCGTCGCGGCGACCGGGGCGGCGGATGCCGGCGCCGCGGCCGCCCGCGGGCCTTCCGGCTGGCGCGCGGCCGGCGGCGTGGATCCGCCGCCGCCGCCCGAGCCCCCGCCGCCGTCGGCCGGGAAGGCCATGAAGCGCAGCAGCACCATCACGAGGCCGGCGTACTCGTCCGGCGCCAGGCTCAGCTCGGCGCGGCCGTGCACGGCGATGCTGTACAGCAGCTGGGTCTCGTCGGGCGCCATCGCGGCGGCGAGCGTGCGGGCGGCCTCGGTGTCGGAATCGGAGGCATCGAGCGCCCCGGGCAGCGCCTGCTCGACGGCCATCTGCTGCAGCAGGCGCGCCACCTCTTCCAGCGTGCCCGCGGCCGAAAGCCCGAGGCCGCGCAACGCGTCGACCTCGGCCAGCATCGCGCCGGCGTCGCGCCGCGCCAGCGACTCGACGATGCGATTGGCATGGCTGCGGTCGACCGTGCCCAGCATCGCGCGCACCGCGCCCTCCTCCAGCGTGCCCGCGCCGTACGCGATGGCCTGGTCGGTGAGCGACAGGGCGTCGCGCATGGAGCCGCGCGCGCCGCGTGACAGCAGGCGCAGCGAGCCGGCGTCGAACGGGATGCCTTCCGACCCCAGCACCTGGTGCAGGTGGCCGGCGACCGTCTCGGGCGCCATCGGACGCAGGTTGAACTGCAGGCAGCGGCTGAGCACCGTCGGCAGCATCTTCTCGGGGTCGGTCGTGGCCAGCACGAACTTCAGGTACTCGGGCGGCTCCTCCAGCGTCTTCAGCAGCGCGTTGAAGGCATCCTTGGTGAGCTGGTGCGCCTCGTCGATCATGAAGACCTTGTAGCGGCCCACGCTCGGCTTGTAGGCGGCGCGCTCGATGAGGTCGCGGATCTCGTCGATGGAGCGGTTGGACGCGGCGTCGAGCTCGATGTAGTCGATGAAGCGGTCGCCGTCGATCTCGGTGCAGGCCGTGCACTGCCCGCACGGATGCGCGGTGATGCCGCCCTGCCCGTCCGGGCCGGTGCAGTTGAGGCTCTTGGCCAGGATGCGCGAGACCGTCGTCTTGCCGATGCCCCGCGTGCCCGTGAACAGGTAGGCGTGGTGCAGGCGGCCCTGCTCGAGCGCATGCGTGAGCGCGCGCACGACGTGATCCTGCCCCACCATCTGCTCGAAGGTGCGCGGGCGGTACTTGCGTGCGAGGACGACGTAGCTCATTCGAACGATTCTACCGGCGGCGTCGTGGCCGGCCCGCGGGCCGACGCTGCGATAATCGGCAGATGTCCTCGCATTCCTCCTCCCATCCCGACACGCTCAGCTACGAACAGGCCGGCGTCAACTACGACCTGATCGATCCGCTGAAGGTGGCCGCCCAGCGCGCCGCCGCCGCCACCGCCACGCACCTGTCGGGCCATGGCTTCTCCGAGATCGCCGCGTCGCGCGGCGAATCGGCCTATGTCGTCGACGTCGGCCCGTTCTACCTGGCCAGCATCGTCGAATGCCTGGGCTCCAAGGCGCTCGTGGCCGACGAGATGGCCGAGCTCACCGGCCAGAGCTACTACGCGGGCATCGCGCAGGACACCATCGCGATGTCCATCAACGACCTGATCACCGTGGGCGCCACGCCGCTCGTCGTGCAGGCCTACTGGGCCGCCGGCGGCAGCGACTGGTTCGGCGACAAGCTGCGCGCCAAGGCGCTGGTCGACGGCTGGAAGGCCGCGTGCGACACCTGCGGCGTGGCCTGGGGCGGCGGCGAGACGCCGGCGCTGGCGGGCATCGTCGAGAGCGGCCGCATCGACCTCGCGTCCTCGTGCACCGGCATCGTCAACCCGAAGAGCCGGCTTTCCGTCGGCGATCATCTCCAGGCCGGCGACGCCATCGTGCTGCTGAGCTCCAGCGGCATCCACGCCAACGGCCTGAGCCTGGCGCGCAAGCTGGTGGAGCGCCTGCCCAACGGCTACATGACGCAGGTCGAGCCGGGCGTGTCCTACGGCGAGGCCCTGCTGGCCCCGACGGCCCTGTACTCGCCGGTCACCGAGGCGCTGGCCGCCGCCGGCCTCACCGTGCACTACAGCGCCAACATCACGGGCCACGGCTGGCGCAAGCTGCTGCGCCATCCGAAGCCCTTCACCTACCGGATCCACAGCGTTCCGAAGGTGCCTCCGGTACTGGCTTTCATCCAGCAGTGGGCCAAGCACGACGACCGCGAGGCCTACAGCACGCTCAACATGGGCGCCGGCTTCGCGTTGTTCATGCCCGCCGACCAGGCCGCCAGGGCCTGCGAGATCGCGGAAGAGCTGGGCATCGGCGCCTGCATCGCCGGCGCGGTGGAGGACGGCCCGAAGCAACTGCTCATCGAGCCCCTCAACATCCGCTTCGGCGACGACGACCTGCAACTTCGTTGAACATCGGCGGAGCTCGACCGCGCGGCGTCGGCTACAATCGTCCTCGACGGGCCTCCTCGCATGGAAGCACGGCCAACCGGGTCAGGTCGGGAACGAAGCAGCCCTAACTGTTGTGACCAGTGCCGGGGTCAGGCTCGTCACCTATCGCCCCACTTGAAGACCGCCCTCGTGGCGGTCTTTTAGTTCGCGCGGAGCCGACGGCGGCTTCAGCGCCTTTTTTTCGCAATCTCCAAAGGAGTTAAAACAACATGGCTACCGGTATCGTGAAGTGGTTCAACGACTCGAAGGGCTTCGGCTTCATCACCCCCGATGAAGGCGGCGAAGACCTGTTCGCGCACTTCAGCGCGATCAACATGAACGGCTTCAAGACCCTCACTGAAGGCCAGAAGGTCCAGTTCGAGATCACCACCGGCCCGAAGGGCAAGCAGGCCTCGAACATCCAGGCTGCCTGAGACCGGCACCCGGCCGCGCGCGTCGCGGCCACGAATGAGAAACCGCCTCCGGGCGGTTTTTTTCATTGGCGCCGCGAATTCGCCGCCCGCGACCGTTTCTCCGGCTGCATGCCATCGGCCCGCCCGCCGGGCACGCACCCGCTCGTCCGGTTCGCCCTCAAGTGGTGCGGAGATCTGCCGAAGACTTCTCGCACACCGCGCAATCCCGCGCCCGGGCGGCGGCAAGGGCATCGCCGACTTGCCGGGCGCCCCGCGAAATCCTGGAACCACTTCGGACGCATCATGATCGAGAAGCTGTCATTCAATCGAAAGATCCTGTTGCTCGTGGTGACCGCGGTCGCCGGCGTGCTGCTGGTCTCCGGCCTGGCCTTCATGCAGCTGCGCGAGGAGATCACGAACGCCCGCAAGGCCACGCTGAAGGCTGCGGTGCAATCGCAGGCGACGGTGGTCGCGGGCTACCAGGCCGCGGCGGCGGCCGGCAAGATGAGCGAGGCCGATGCCATGAAGGCGGCGAGCGACGCGCTGCGGATGGCGCGCTACGGCGACCTGGCCGGCAAGGCCGACTACTTCTACATCCTGACGACCGACGGCCTGGCGGTGATGCATCCGCACCTGACGCGCTGGGTGCCCGGCAAGACGGTGCTGGGCACGCTCAACAGCAAGGGCGTCGATGCGGCGAAGATGCTGACCGACGGCATGGCGGCGAGCGCGGACGGGACGGCCTGGGTCGCCTCCTGGACCGCCAAGCCCGGCGACAACGACCCGAACGCCGTGGTCTATCCGAAGCTGCAGTACCTGGTGAAGATCTCCGGCTGGAACTGGATCGTGGGCTCCGGCCTGTACATGGACGGCGTCGAGGCCGACGTGCGCAGCACGGCGCTGCGCCAGGTGGGCATCTCGCTGACCGTGCTCGCCGTCATCGGCGTGCTGGGCTGGCTGGTGACGCGCAGCGTGCTGCGCCAGATCGGCGGCGAGCCGCGCGTGGCGATCGGCGTGATGGCCGCGCTGGCACGCGGAGAGCTCGGGGTGCGCGTTCCCGTGGCGCCCGCCGGCAGCCTCGTCGAGGGCCTGGGGCGCATGGTCCAGGCGATGCGCGCCACGGTCGCGCAGGTGCACTCTTCCAGCGACAGCATCAGCACGGCCAGCGCCGAGATAGCGACTGGCAACCACGACCTGAGCATCCGCACCGAGGAGACGGCGTCGCAGCTGCAGCAGGCGGCCTCGTCGATGATGCAGCTCACGGGCACCGTGAACCAGTCCGCCGACTCGGCACGCCAGGCCAACCAGCTCGCCGCCTCCGCGGCCGAGGTGGCCCAACGTGGCGGCCAGGTCATCGCCGAGGTGGTTTCCACGATGGACCAGATCAACGACAGCTCGAAGAAGATCGCCGACATCATCGGAGTGATCGACGGCATCGCCTTCCAGACCAACATCCTCGCCCTGAACGCGGCCGTGGAAGCCGCGCGCGCCGGCGAGCAGGGGCGCGGCTTCGCGGTCGTCGCGTCGGAGGTGCGCAGCCTGGCGCAGCGCAGCGCCGGCGCCGCCAAGGAGATCAAGGGCCTGATCGGCTCCAGCGTGGATCGCGTCGACGCGGGCTCGCGCCTGGTCGGCAACGCCGGCTCGACGATGCGCGAGATCGTCGCCTCCGTGCAGCGCGTGAGCGACATCATCAACGAGATCACCGCCGCCTCGTCCGAGCAGTCCGACGGCATCGGCCAGATCAACAAGGCCGTCGCGCAGCTCGACCAGATGACGCAGCAGAACGCCGCGCTGGTCGAACAGTCCGCGGCCGCCGCCGAATCGCTGAAGGAGCAGGCGGCGTCGCTGTCGCATGCGGTGTCGACGTTCAAGATGGACTGAGGCTGCCGCGTCTTCCACGCGGCCGTCAGTCCGCGGCGCGCAACCATTTCTCCAGCTTGACGCCGTCCAGCCGGCCGCTGTACATGGCCCGCTCGATGTCGCCCTCCTGGTAGCCGTGCTCGTTGTAGAAGCTGCGCGCCGCGACGTTGTCCATGCGCGCCTCCACGCGGATGCGGCGCGCGCCCGCGGCCCGCGCGGCCGCCTCCAGCCAGTGCAGAAGCGCCGTGCCCACGCCCTGGCGCCGCTGCGCCGGGTGCACGGCGAACAGCAGCAGGTGGGCGTCGTCGTCGGCGTAGTACATCATCCCGAACGCGGCCACCGCGCCCGGCGGGCCGACGACGATGGCGTTGATGTCGGGGTCGGCGATGGCACGGCGCACCCGCGGCTCGCGCCAGCTCCACGGCAGCCCGTGCTCGATCTCGGCGCGCGACAACGCGGCGATGGCGGACGCGTCGGCGAGCGTGGCCAGGCGGATGGTGAGGTTCGACAGCATGACGGCGGGGCGTTGGCTCCTCCAGCGTAGCGCATCGGGCGGGCCGTCGCCTGAAGGCGAGGCCACCGCGCCGCTTGACCACTCGCGATGCGCCGCGCAGGCGCAGCGACTATGCTGCGGCTCCGACACGCCCGCACCGGAGCAGCCCGCTGAACCCCATCATCCATCCCGACGGCCTGCCGACGCCGCAGCGCCAGTGGGCCATGTTCGCGATCGCCATCGCGGTCACGATGGCCGTGCTCGACTCGGCGGTGGCCAACATCGCGCTGCCCGCCATCGCGCGGCAGCTGGGCGTAGCGCCGGCGCAATCCGTGTGGGTCATCAACGCCTACCAGCTCGCGATCGTCGTGCTGCTGCTGCCGCTGGCCGCGCTCGGCGAGCGCGTCGGCTACCGGCGGGTCTACATCGCGGGCCTGGCGCTGTTCACGATCGGCTCGCTGGCCTGCGCGCTGTCGCCCACGCTGGCCTTGCTCGTGGCCGCGCGCGTGCTGCAGGGGCTGGGCGCCGCGGGCATCATGGCCGTCAACGGCGCGCTGGTGCGCTTCACCTATCCGCAGAAGTCGCTGGGCCACGGCGTCGGGCTGAACGCACTGGTGGTGTCGGTGGCCGGGGCCATCGGGCCCACGGTCGCGTCGGGCATCCTGGCCATCGGGCCGTGGCAATGGCTGTTCGCCGTGAACGTGCCGATCGGCATCGCCAACATCGTGTTCGCGTCCCGCGTGCTGCCGTGGTCGACGCTGTCGGACAAGACGCTCGACTGGGGCAGCGCGGCGCTGAGCGCCCTCGCCTTCGGCCTGCTCTTCATCGGCGTGGACACGCTCACGCACGAGCACGGCCACGGCGCGCTGGCCGCCGCCGAGCTGGCCGCCGCGGTGCTGGCGGGCGCGTGGCTGTTCGTGCGCGAGCGCCACGAGGCGCGGCCGCTGATTCCCATCGACCTGCTGCGCATCCGCGTGATCGGCCTGTCGGTGGCCACGTCGATCTGCTCCTTCGCGGCCTACACGCTGGCCTTCCTGGCGCTGCCGTTCTGGTTCCAGGCCGCGCTGCACCGCGACCAGGTGCAGACCGGCCTGCTGATGACGCCCTGGCCCGTGGGCGTCGGGCTGGTGGCGCCGTTCGCCGGACGCCTCGCCGACCGGGTGCCGGCCGCCATCCTGGGCAGCGCCGGGCTGACGGTGCTTGCCGTCGGCCTCGGGCTGCTGACGCAGCTGGACGCCGACGCCTCCACCCTCGACATCCTCTGGCGCATGGCCGTCTGCGGCCTCGGCTTCGGCTTCTTCCAGGCGCCCAACAATCGCACGCTGCTGGGCGGCGCGCCGCGCGATCGCGCGGGCGCCGCGGGCGGCCTGCTGGCCACCGCGCGGCTCACCGGCATGACGGGCGGCGCGACGATCGCGGCCCTCGTGTTCCGCACGGTGCCCGGCCGCTCGGAGCACGTCTGCCTGCTGATCGCCGTGGGCCTGGCCGTGGGCGGCGGCACGGTGAGCCTGTCGCGGCTGAAGGCTGGCCGGCCGGCCACGGCCACGCCAGCCTGACGCGCGCTCAACCGCGCTGTCGCGCCCGGTGCAGCGTCTCGAGCGTGATGTGGCGCACCTCCAGCTTGCTCTGCTCCACGTGGGCCTTCAGCAGGCTCACGGCGTCGTCGGCGCGCCGCCGCGTGATGGCGCGCAGGATGCGTGCATGCTCGTCGTAGGTGGCCTCCACGCGCGCCGGCTTGGTGAAATCCAGGCGACGGATGATGCGAATGCGTTCGGTGATCTCGTGGTGCACGCGCGCCATCTCACGGTTGCCGCCGGCGGCCACCAGCTGCGCGTGGAAGCCCTCGTCGAGCAGGCCCACCTCGGCGCCGTCGGTGAGGCGCTCGGCCACGGGCACCAGCCAGACCTCGGCCAGCGCCGCCAAGCCAGGTCGCTGCTCGGCGGTGGCCAGCTGGCGCGCGGAGTGGCACTCGATGAGCACGCGCAGGTCGTAGAGCTCGTCGAAGACGTCGAAGTCCAGCGGCGCGACCTGCCAGCCGATCTTGGGCATCACGCGAAGGAAGCCTTCGCGCTCCAGGCGTTGCAGCGCCTGGCGCAGCGGCGTGCGGCTGACCGCCACGCTTTGCGCGAGTTCGCTCTCGCTGAAGCGGTCGCCCGGCATCAGCGCGAATTCGAAGATCATGCGCTTGATCTGCGCGTAGGCCTGGTCGGCCAGGGTCAGGGGTTCGTTCGTGGACACGCGAGGGATCATAGACGGCGGCCGGGCGGCCTCACGCGAACGAGATCATGCTGACGTGAGCCGACACGATCTTCCAGGTCGCCGCCGACGCCCCGGCCTCGGTCAGCCGCACCCAGGTCTGGCTCTGGAAGCCGCGCAACGCCGTGTCGCTGCGCACGAACTCGCAGGACGCCACCGCCGCCGCGTTGCCGAAGGTCGCGACGCGCAGGTTCTCGATGCGGCGCGTGAAGTCCGGCGCCGGGCCCGCGCGGCGGAACGCACGCATCTCGTCGATTCCGAGCTGACGATCGGCGATGCCGTAGCGCGTGAGCCGCGGGTCGGCCCAGAAGAAGGCGATCAGCGCCTCCACGTCGTTGGCCATGAAGGCCTTCTCGTAGGCCCAGAACTGGCGCGTCACCTCGTCGACGACGCAGGGCAGGTCGATCCCGGGACAAGTCATAAGCAAGCCTGCGGCCTGCGGCCTGCGGTGCGAGCGCCCTTCGGAGCGGCCGGGCGGGCGCTCATCGCGACTCCAGCCAGGCGCGCCAGCCGCCGTGCGCGCTGATGTCCTGCGCGCCCACCAGCGCGTGCGGCTCGCAGATGAAACCCTTGACCCAGCGGCCGTCGGCCAGCTCGACGGAGCCCAGCCCCAGCGGCGGCGGGATCAGCGCGAGGAAGCCGCCGACGGCGTCCAGCGGCATCTCGTAGACCTCCACCTCGATCGCGAAGCCCGCGTGCGCGGCGTCCGCGCGCGCGAGACCCGGCTTGGGCGGCGTGGTGTCGGGTAGCGCGAACAGGCGGTAGTCGGCCGCCGTGCGCGTGCGCGCGACGAGGCGGCAGCCGCGCTCGACGAGCTGCCCGTGCAGCGGCATGCCCTGCAGGTGCGCGCCGACGACGGCCAGCGCCAGCACCGGCGCCGAGCGCGGGATCGCGCGCGGCACGCGGTCGGCCGGGCGCGCCTCGCGCAGGCGCGCCCCCAGCGTCGCCGGGCCCGCGCGTTCCCAGTCCAGGCCCCAGCGCACCAGCGCCGCGTCGGCGCCGCCGGGGGCGATGAAGGTGACCCCGAAGGGCAGCCGGCCGTCCTCCACGCGCGAGGGCAAGGCCAGCGCGGAGAAGCCCAGCAGGTTGACGAAGTTGGTGTACAGGCCCAGCTCGGCGTTGCGCTTGAGCGGCTCCCGCGCCACGGCCGCGCGCGTCGGGCAGGTGACGGCCGTGGGCACCATCAGCGCGTCGACGTTTCGCCACATCGGCAAGAGGCGCGCGCGCAGCTCCTCGAGCCGGTAGCGGCCGCTGAAGACGGCGTCGCCGTCGAACCAGTCGGCCGACTCCATGATGCCGCGCACCACCGGGTCGATCGCGTCGGGGTCGGACGCCAGCAAGGCCTCGGCCACCAGGTGGCGCTCGGCCACCCACGGGCCGTCGTAGAGCAGGCGCGCCACCTCGAACATCGGCTCGAAGTCGATGGTGACCAGCTCGGCGCCGAGCGCGCGCGCCCGGTCGCAGGCGGCGTCGAACGCGCGGTCGAAACCGAGCGCGACGTCGCAGCCCGGCAGCGCCGGCACGCCCAGGCGCGGCGGCCGGCCGCCCTGCCCCAGCCACTCGGGCCGGGGCGGCGATTCGTTGAAGCGCGCCTCGCCGGCCGCGCCCTCGAACAGGGCCATCACTTCGGCCGCGTCGGCCAAGGTCAGCGCCAGCACCGACACCACGTCCAGCGACCGGCACGCCGGCAGGACGCCGGTCATCGGCACCGAGCCGGGCGTGGGCTTCAGGCCGACGAGGTTGTTGAAGCCGGCCGGCACGCGGCCCGAGCCGGCTGTGTCGGTGCCGAGCGCGAACGGCACCAGCCCGCGCGCGACCACCGAGGCCGAGCCCGAGCTGGAACCGCCGCTGACGTAGTTCGGGTCGAAGGTGTTGACCACCTCGCCGTAGGGCGATCGCGTGCCCACGAGGCCGGTGGCGAACTGGTCGAGGTTGGTCTTGCCCACCAGGACGGCACCGGCCGCGCACAGGCGCTCGACGGCCACCGCCGTGCGCTCCGGCGTGTACGCGAAGGCCGGGCAGGCGCCGGTGGTGGGCACGCCGGCCACGTCGATGTTGTCCTTGACCGCGAACGGCACGCCCCACAGCGGCGTGGACGCGTCGGGCGACGGCGGCAACGCGGCGATCTGCGCGCGCACGAAGGCCGCCGGCGCACGCCAGATCCACGCGGTGTCGGCGGCGTCGAAGGCGTCCACCAGCGCCGGCAGCACGTCGGCGGGTTGCAGGCCTTCGCTCCAGGCCCGGCGCCAGTCGGCGAGCGTGTGCAACGGCCTCATGCCTGGAGTCCCTCGAGCAGCGTGGCCGCGGCCGCCGTCCAGCCGACGATGGCGCCCTGGGCCGCGATCATCGCCAAGGTGGCGGCCTTGAACTCGGGGAAATAGCTCTCGGTGCCGTCCTCCACCAGCAGGCAGTCGTAGCCGCGGTCGTTGGCCTCGCGCATCGAGGTCTGGACGCACACCTCGGTGGTGACCCCCATGAAGACCAGGTGCGTGATGCTGAACTCCTGCAGCGACTCGTGCAGGCCGGTGTCGAAGAACGCGCCCTTGCCGGGCTTGTCGATCACGATCTCGCCGTCCACCGGCACGAGCTCCGGCACGATCTGGTTGCCGGGCTCGCCCACGATCAGCACGCGCCCCATCGGACCGGTGTCGCCGATGCGCAGCGTGGGCGAGCCGCGCAGGCGCTTGGCCGGCGGGCAGTCCGACAGGTCGGGCAGGTGCGACTCGCGCGTGTGCACGACGAGGCCGTCGAGCGCGCGCCAGGCGGCTAGCACGCGGCGGCAAGTGGGGATGATGGCCTGCAGACGCGTGACGTCGTTGCCCAGGCTGGCGCCGAAGCCACCGGGCTCGACGAAATCCCGCTGCATGTCGATGATCACGAGCGCGGTGCGCGCGATGTCGAATTCGAAGGCGAACGGCGTGGCGGCGATCTTCGTCATGCGGCCTCCCTCACCGGCTCCGTCTCCGTGTCATGCGCGTGCGCCTTGCCCCCCATGAACGCGCCCAGCGAGCGCCGGTCGGCCGCGGCGGCCGGCACGTCGTGCACGATCTCGCCTTCGCTCATCACCACGATGCGGTCGGCCAGCAGCAGCAGCTCGTCGAGATCCTCGCTCACCAGCAGCACCGCGGCGCCGGCGTTGCGCGCCTTCATGATCCGGCCGTGGATCTCGGCCACCGCCGCGAAGTCCAGCCCGAACACCGGGTTGCTCACCAGCAGCAGCTGCACCTCGCCGGCCAGCTCGCGCGCGAGCACGGCGCGCTGCACGTTGCCGCCCGACAGGCTGCGGATGGCCGCGCGCTCGCCCTGCGTCTTCACCCCGTACTCGGCGATCCAGGCCCGCGCGCGCTCGCGCAGCGCGCCCCAGCGCACCGCGCCCGCGCGATCCCACGGGCGCTGGTCGTAGTCGCGCAAGGCCATGTTGGCGGCCACGCTCAGGTCGCCCACGCAGGCGTTGCCCAGCGGCTCCTCCGGCAGGCTGCGCACCTTGCGCGCCTTGTTCTCGGCGCGGCGCGCGTGGAAGGGCTGCCCGTCCACCATCACCTGGCCCGACTCGACCGCGCGCTGGCCGCCGAGCGACTGCATCATCTCGCGCTGGCCGTTGCCGCTGACACCCGCGACGCCGACGATCTCGCCGGCGCGCACGTCGAGGCTCAGCGCCCGCACCGCGGGCTCGCCGCGGTCGCCCAGCACCTTCAACGCGCGGATGGACAGCTTCACGGCGCCCGGCGGATTGGCCGCGCGCTCCGGCGCGTCGGCCGCGGCCTTGGCGTCGCCCACCATCGCCACGGCCAGCGTCTCGGGCGTGCGCTGGGCCACCGGGCCGCTCTCGATGAGGCGGCCGCGGCGCAGCACGCTCACGTCGTCGGCGTAGGCCATCACCTCGCGGAACTTGTGCGTGATCAGGATCACCGAGCACGCGCCGCCGCGGGCGCGCGCGCTCAGCGCGCCCAGCACCTCATCGGCCTCCTGAGGCGTCAGCACCGAGGTGGGCTCGTCCAGGATCAGCAGGCGCGGCTGCAGGAACAGCTGCTTGAGGATCTCGAGCTTCTGCTTCTCGCCGGCCGACAGGTCCATCGGCGTCGCGTCCAGCGGCAGCGTGAACGGCGCCGTAGCCATGAACGCGGCCAGCTCGGCCTTCGCGGCCTTCCAGTCGATCGCGAGCGGCAGGCGGCCGCGCGCCAGCAGCAGGTTCTCGGCCACCGTCATGCCCGGCACGACGGTGAAGTGCTGGTAGACCATGCCGATGCCCAGATCACGCGCGACGGTGGGCGAGTGGATGTCCTGCTCGCGCTCGTCCACCAGCACGGCGCCGTCGTCGGGCCGGTAGTAGCCGACGATGCACTTGACCAGCGTGCTCTTGCCCGCGCCGTTCTCGCCCAGCAGCGCGTGCACGGTGCCGGGGCGCACCTTCAAAGTGACAGCGTCCAGCGCGGTGAAGGCGCCGAAGCGCTTGGTCAGCTGGTACGTATCGAGCGTGAGCGCCGTCATTGCATGGCCCTCAGCACGTCGATGACGGCCAGCGAGTCGGACACCGCGCCGAACACGCCGCCCTGCATCTGGATCATCTTCAGCGCGGCCTCGTGGTTGCCGCGGTCGGTGGCGCCGGTGCAGTCGGACAGCATCACGCACTCGTAGCCGCGGTCGTTGGCGTCGCGCATGGTCGTGTGCACGCACACGTCGGTGGTGATGCCCGTGAGGATGAGGTTGCGGATGCCGCGCGTGTGCAGCAGCAGGTCGAGGTCGGTGGCGTAGAACGAGCCCTTGCCGGGCTTGTCGATGATGGGCTCGCCCTCGATCGGATAGAGCTCTGGGATGATGTCCCAGCCCGGCTCGCCGCGCACCAGGATGCGGCCGCAGGGGCCCATGTCGCCGATGCCGGCACCCATCTGGCGCGAGCGAAACCGCTTGTTCGGTGGCAGGTCACTGAGATCGGGGCGGTGGCCCTCGCGCGTGTGGATCACCAGCAGGCCGGCGCGGCGCGATTCCTCCAGCAGCCGTTTGATGGGCGCGATGGGCGCGCGCGTGAGCGACAGGTCGTAGCCCATCTTGTCCACGTAGCCGCCGACGCCGCAGAAGTCGGTCTGCATGTCGATGATGATCAGCGCCGTGTTGGCCGGCGTGAACGCGCCGTCGTAGGGCCAGGCGTAGGGCTCGGAGCGGATGGTGGGCATGTCGGGACTCCAGGAAGTTCAGATCAGCGCGAGACGCCCAGCTCCGCGGGCGCGCCGCGCAGCGAGCCTCGGTTGGACGACGTGGCCACCAGGATCACCAGCGTCAGCGCATACGGCACCGCGCTGAACAGGTAGTAGCCGCCGCTGATGCCCACGCTCTGCAGCGCGGGGCCGATGGCGCCGGCGCCGCCGAACAGCAGCGCCGCGCCCAGGCAGCGCCACGGCCGCCAGCGCGCGAAGATCACCAGCGCCACCGCGATCAGGCCCTGGCCGCTGGACAGCCCCTCGTTCCAGCTGCCCGGGTAGTACAGCGACAGCGACGCCCCGCCAATGCCGGCGATGAAGCCGCCGGCCGTGGTGGCGGCGATGCGCACGCCGTTGACCGAGTAGCCCAGCGCCCTGGCCGCGTCGCTCGAATCGCCCGCCATGCGCACCACCAGTCCCGGCCGCGTGTTGGCGAAGCCCCAGTGCAGCAACGCCGCCAGCGCCACGCCGATCGGGAACAGCGCGTTGATGGCCAGCGCCGACTGCACCTGCTGCGACGCGCTCCACGCGCCCAGCGGGATGGACGGGATCTGCGCCGCCTGCGGCTGGATCAGCGGCTTGCCGAGGTAGAACGCCAGGCCCGTGCCGAGCAGCATCAGCGCGATGCCGGTGGCGATGTCGCTGACGCGTGGCAGCGAGCAGAGCACGCCGTGCAGCAGTGCCAGCAGCGCGCCGGAAAAGCCCGCCAGCAGCACGCCCAGCCACCATTGCCCCGTGAGGTACGAGCCCGCGAAGCCGGCCATCGCTGCCAGCACCAGCACACCCTCCAGGCCCAGGTTGATGCGCCCCGACTTCTCGGTAAGGCATTCGCCCAGGCTCACGAACAGGAACGGCGTGCCCACGCGCACGGCGCCGCCGACGATGGCGAACAGCAGGGTCATCCACGCATCGATATTCATGATGTCACGCGATCGCCTTGTTGCCCGTGCCGGGCTTGATGAGGGTGAAGGCCGGGCGCGTGCTCAGCAGCGGGAACAGCCGCCCGCGCAGCGCCTCCGCGCCCAGGATGCAGACGAAGGCGAAGCCCTGCAGCACCAGCACCGACGCGTCGGGCAGGCCCAGGCGGCGCTGCAGCAGGCTGCCCGCCGCCGCGAAGCCGCCGAACAGGATCGCCACCGGCGGGATGGCCCACGGGTTGTGGCGCGCCACGAAGCTCACCAGGATGCCGGTGTAGCCCATGCCCGCGATCACCGACGCGTTGGCCGAGGTCTGCACCGCGGCCACCTCGATGGCGCCGGCGAGGCCCGCGCACGCGCCCCCCAGCGCGCACGCGAGCACCACCAGGCGATCGGTGGCCAGGCCCACCAGGCGCGCGGTGCGGGCGTTGCCCCCCACCACGCGCAGCGAGAAGCCCTGGGCCGTGAAGCTGAGCCACGCGCCGAACAGCACGCAGGCCGCGACGCCGATGACGAGGCCCCAGTGCACGTCGCCCAGGAAGGAATCGGGCGCGATGGCGCCGATGCGCAGCGCCTCGTCCAGCGGCCGCGTGGACGGCTTGTTGAGGCTGGCCGGGTCGCGCATCGGCCCTTCCACGCAGTGCTTGAACAGCGCGATCGCGATGTAGCCCAGCAGCAGGCTGGAGATGGTCTCGTTGACGCGGCGCCACTGCCGCAGGACGCCGGCCATCGCCACCCACAACGCCGCCAGCAGGGCCCCCGACGCGAGCACCATCGCCGAGCCGAGCACGCCCCCGGGCAGCGGCATCACGTAGGGCAGCGCGGCGCAGCCGAGCGCGCCGAGCGCCAGCGCGCCCTCCCCGCCGATCACCGTCAGGCCGGCCTGCGCGGGCAGCGCCACGGCCAGCGCCGTGAGCATCAGCGGGGCGGCACGCTGCAGCGTGTTCTGCCACGAGAACGCGTCGCCGAACGCGCCGCGCGCGAGAAGCGTCCAGACCTCCACCGGGCTCTGGCCGCCGAACCAGCAGAACACGCCGAACAGCAGCAGCGCCGTCGCCAGCGCCATCACGGGCAGCAGCAGGCCTTCAGCGCAGGCGTGCCAGTTGCGGGGCGTGTGCATCGCGTGCTCCGGTTCAGACCTTGCCCACCACGCCTTCGACCAGGTAGTTCATGCCCTCGAGCGCGACGTCGGTCTGCTTGTAGACCTTGCCCGCGGGGATGACGACCTTGCCGGTGTTGTCCTTGAGTTCGCCCTTGAAGATGTCGAACTTGTCGGCCAGCATCGCGGCGCGCACGCTCTCGGACTGCTTCTTCGCCGCGTCGCTCACGGCCGGACCGTAGGCGGAACTCTTGACGAAGCCTTCCTTCAGTCCGCCGCGCACGAAGTTCGGATGCGGCTTGCCGTTCTGGGCCGCGTCGATGATCTGCTTGTAGGGGACGACCCAGTTCCACTCGGCGCCGGTGAGGTAGGCCTGCGGCGCCAGCCTGGCCTGGCTCGCGTGGTAGCCGCAGACGAACTTGCCGCGCCTGGCCGCCGTCTCGACGATCACCTTGGGGCCGTCCACGTGCATCGTGAACACGTCCACGCCCTGGTCGGCCAGGCTGTTGGTGGCCTCGGCCTCCTTCACGGGCATGCTCCAGTCGCCGGTGAAGATCACCGTGGTGGTGATGTCCGGATGCACCGAGCGCGCGCCCATCGTGAACGCGTTGATGTTGCGCAGCACCTGCGGGATCGGCTTGGCGGCCACGAAGCCCAGCTTCCTGCTCTTGGTGGCGAAGCCGGCGACGACGCCGTTGAGGTACTGCGCCTCGTCGATGTAGCCGAAGAAGCTGCCGACGTTGGTGGGATGCTTGCCGGCCGTCCACAGGCCGCCGCAATGCGCGAACCGCACGTTGGGGTCCTTGGGCGCCAGCGCGAGGATGTGCGGGTCGAAGTAGCCGTACGAGGTGGGGAACAGCAGCGTCGCGCCGTCCTGCGAGATCATGCCCTGCATGGTCTTCTGCACGGCGTTGGTCTCGGGCACGTTCTCCTCCTCCACCACCTTCAGGCCCGGCATCTTCCTGACCAGCGCCACCGCGTCGGCGTGCGACTGGTTGTAGCCGTAGTCGTCGCGCGCGCCCACGTAGATGAAGCCCGCGGTGAGCGGCTTCTGCGCCAGGGCGCGGCCGCTGAGGCCCACCAGCCCCAGGGCGCCGGCCGCCTGGATCAGGTCACGACGATTCCAATGTTGTTCTGACATGCGGTTCGCTCCTCGTTTCGACACGTTGGGACGCTGCCGGACGCTCAGCCGGCCTGATCACACCGATTGGTGTTCTTATCGGTATACAAGCAGGTTCGATGCCAGCGCCAAGCCGCCGTCGCGGCGCCGGAACCGCACAACAGGCGTGCGAAAGGCGCTGGCCGCGCACAGACCCTGGGCATGCCATGCACCGCTTCGAGCGAGCGCCGGGCACGCACACTGCCGAACTCGCCCGACTCTCAAAGGATCGCCTCCGGGACACCGGATTTGTGTCGGCTCGGCAGGGCAAAGCTTCCGATCGTGGAAAGGCATCTCGCGCGCGGTGCTCTTTTCACGTCCGAACATACCCCATGCCGTATCGATTCGTGTCCGGCGCCGCACGATGTTGCTCATCGGTAAAACCGGCACGCACGCCCGGCGGCCCGTCGATACTTCAGCCTCGCTTCAGGCCCTCGCGCCGACCCCGCATGCCCGCCGTGCGCCGCTTGACCATGCCCAGTGAATCTTCCCGCCGCGCCGCGTCGACCCTCCCGAGCCGCCGCCGTCGCGTTGCTGCTGGCGCTGCACATCGCGGCCATCGAGTCGCTCGTCCACCTGCAAGCCGCCCGTGAACGCGGCGATGCGCGGCTGCTGCAGTTGCTGCTGCTGGCCGTGACCAGGCCGGCCCCGGTCGACGTGCCCCCGCCCGAACCCCGCGCCGCGCGACCGCCCCGAGCACTCCTGGCCCCACTGCCGCCGATGGACGTCGACATGCCGGCCGGCCCGCAGGCCATCACCGCGCCCATCGCCGCCGCCGCCCCCGCCCCCGCCACCGGCCCCGCCGACGGCGCCGCCTCCGCGCCCGGCCCGGCGAAGCTGGACCTGACGATTCCCAAGGACTTCTTCACCCATCCGCCCAAGCTCACGCCGGCCCAGGAGGCGATGCAGGATCCGCGCTCCAATCACCTCGAGCTGACGAAGCAGGAAAGGATGGACATCGCGTTCGGCAGCGTCGAGTGCATCGCGTGGCAGCGCGAGCCGGACGGGCGCATCTATCGTGGGCCGGGCCATTGGCGGCGCCTCCAGGGCGTCAGCACCAACCCGTTCACGGCGCACAAGCCCGGCACGGAAGACCGGCCCCAGGAGTGCGTGAAGTAGGCCGGCGGCGGCGCGCGCCGGCGTTCACTGCGGTGGCTTGACCTCGGGCGCCGGCGTCACGTTGCCGGTGGCCAGGAAGCGGTCGGCGCGCGCCTGCGCGCCGGCGATCGCCGCGGCCACGCCGTCCTTGCCGGCGGCGGCATGCGACGCGGCGTTGGCCTTCACGGCCGGCACCGGGGTCGCCGGCGCGCGCGCCGCGTGCGCCGGGCCCGCCGCGTGCACAGAAGCCACGGGCATGGCCGCGGCACGGGCCGCGGCGGCCAGCGCGGCATCCACCTCCTGGTCGCTGCGCGCGGACGGCGTGCCGGCCGCGGGCGGCACCAGGGCGATCTCCTGCTGCGCCGCCGACATCACGCGGGCCGTCTCCGCCCTGGTGGCCACCTCGGAGGTGATCAGCGACGCATTGCCTGGGCCGCCGTGCGTGAGCCATCCGGCCTTCCACGCCACGCCACCCCCCATGAGCACGATGGCCGCGCCCAGGGCGACGGCCAGCGCGAGCCGCAACGGCTCGGCGGACGAGGCGCCCGCGCGCGCGGACGCCGGCGCGCTGCCCGCGGGAGACGGCCGAGTGACCCGCGAGGCGCCGGGCGTGGCCGGCATCGGCGGCACCATGGGCTTGTCGTGGAGGCCCGCGCCGCTGCCCAGCGAGTGCTCCGCGCGGGGCGTGCCGCCGCTACCGCGCTCGGGTCGCGGTGCGTGGCGGGACTCCTGCAGGAAGCGCGCCTGCGCGCCGCCGCGGGTCTTGATGGGCGTCCGCGCGACGGAGGCGCCGGGGAACGCGCGCACGCTCTGGAACGCCATGCCCGGATTGAACGAGCCGCCCACCAGGTTGCGCTGCGGGCCGTCGTGCGGCACGTCGTCCTGCGGCGCGCGCACCGAGTGGTCGAGCGCCGCGTATTCGGTGCGCACCCAGCCGGAGGAGTCGATGTCGCCGTCCTCGCCGGCGCCCTCGGCGGCCAGTTGCGAGTCGGTGAACGCCGCGCGCGCCAACGCCCGGGTGGCGGCCAGCGCCGCGGACGCCCGCTCGGAACGTTCGATCTCGCGCTCGATCTGCGCGTGCGGCGCCGGAGCCGGACGGGACGGGTGCTGGGGAAAATCGGGAAGCGAACGGTCGGCGCCCGGCGTCGACGGGACATCGCCCCGCGCAGCATCCGTGGCGGACTGCTGCTGAGGAACTGGTTGGCTCATGACTGTGCTCGTGAATTCAGCGGCCGCGGAGTCCAGTTCGAGCAGAACGACTTCGCCGGAAAGTCCCGGCGCCAACACCGCTCCTCATGTTCTTCGCCACCGCGCGACCAACCGGTAGGAAACTTCTTGCTTTGCCAAATTCTCCATGGAATCGACGTGTTGGCAACAGATATTTACACCGTCGGCCACGGAAAGATTCGTTGCACGCATCCGGCTTGCCGCCGGCGGGCACGATGCTAAACTGAGTGCTTGTCAGGAGAGAGCCGAAACCGCGCGTTCGCGTGCGACCCGGCCGCCGAAGGCGCAGGGGCCCGCAAGGCCCCGAACGCTCAGGCAAAAGGACTGACGAGACGCCCGTCGAACGCGGGCGTTCCTCACTGGAGAGAGACGATGCGGCCGGGATTGCGAAACCCCGGCGAGATCGTCCACCGAAGGGGCAAGCGGCGCCGGCACACCGGCGCTTCAATCTCTCAGGTAAAGCGGACAGCGAGGGCATCCACCCGCCCCACGACCAGGGCGGCACTGCCTGCCCTCGAAGGATCCGAAATGTCCGCTGCGCCCTCCACAAGCTCGAACGCCCCGCTGCTCCACACCCCCCTGCACGCCCTGCACCTCGAACTCGGTGCCCGCATGGTGCCGTTCGCGGGCTACGCGATGCCGGTGCAGTACCCGGCGGGCATCCTGGCCGAGCACCGCCAGTGCCGCCACGAGGCCGCGCTCTTCGACGTGTCGCACATGGGCCAGCTGCTGCTCAAGGGCCCCGACGCGGCGGCCGCGCTCGAGACGCTGGTGCCGGTCGACGTCATCGACCTGCCGCTGAACAAGCAGCGCTACGCCCTGTTCACCAACGCCCAGGGCGGCCTGCTGGACGACCTGATGATCACCCGCCGCGACGACGGCCTGTTCGTGATCGTCAACGCGGCGTGCAAGGACGCCGACCTGCGACACCTGCGCCACCACATCGGCGGCCGCTGCGAGATCGTCACGATGTTCGACCGCGCGTTGCTGGCGCTGCAGGGCCCTATGGCCGTGCACGCGATGGCGCGCCTCGCGCCCGGCATCGAGAAGCTCACCTTCATGACCGGCGGCTTCTTCGACGTGGCCGGCGTCGCCTGCTACGTCACCCGCTCGGGCTACACCGGCGAGGACGGCTTCGAGATCTCGGTGGCCGCCGCCGACGCCGAGAAGCTGGCCCGCACGCTGCTGGCCCAGCCCGAGGTCAAGCCGGTGGGCCTGGGCGCGCGCGATTCGCTGCGACTGGAAGCCGGCCTGTGCCTGTACGGCCACGACATCGGCACCACCACCACGCCCGTCGAGGCGGCGCTCACCTGGGCCATCCAGAAGGTGCGCCGCCCCGGCGGCGCGCGCGAGGGCGGCTACCCGGGCGCCGACGTCATCGGCAGGCAATTGGCCGTGGGCGCGCTGAGCAAGCGCGTCGGCCTGGTGGGCCTCGAGCGCGCGCCCGTGCGCGAGGGCACCGCCATCGTCGACGCCCACGGCCACAAGCTGGGCGTGGTCACCAGCGGCACGCTGGCCCCCACCGTCAACCAGCCGGTGGCCATGGCCTACCTGCCGGTGGACCACGCCATCGTCTCCCACGAGGTCTACGCCGAGGTGCGCGGCAAGCGCCTGCCGATGCGCGTCGCCACGATGCCCTTCACGCCCAACCGCTACTACCGCGGCTGAATCCCCACCCTTTTTCTCCCAGTCCCTTTCTCCAGGAGCCTTGCATGACGACCAAGTTCACGACCGACCACGAGTGGATCAACATCGAAGATCATGACGCCGCCGTCGTGGGCATCACGTTGCACGCGCAGGACGCGCTGGGCGACGTCGTGTTCGTCGACCTGCCCGCCGTCGGCCGCGCGTTCGCCAAGGGCGAGATCGCCGGCGTCGTCGAGTCCGTGAAGGCCGCGGCCGACATCTACATGCCGGTCTCCGGCGAGATCGTCGAGGTCAACGACAAGCTGCGCGACGAGCCGGCGCTGGCCAATACCGACCCGTTGGGCGAAGGCTGGTTCTTCAAGGTCAAGATCTCCAACATGGTCGAGTTCGACGAGCTGATGGACGGCCCGGGCTACGACGCGTTGCTGAAGACGCTCTGACCGCCTCCGCCTTCCCCCTCGCCTGACTCCGCGCGACGCCACCCGTCGCGCCGACCGTGCGCCAAGGCGGCCGCGTCCACACGACGCGCGCCGCGCGCCCTTTGCCGAACCCCTGCCTGGAAATTCCGTCATGTCGCTGACCGCCCCGACCCCGCTGGCCGAACTCGAGAACGCCGCCGAATTCGTCGCCCGCCACATCGGCCCCGATACCACCGACGAGGCCCGCATGCTGTCGGCCATCGGCGCCGCCTCGCGCGAGGCCCTGGTCTCGGCCCTCGTGCCGAAGAACATCCTGCGCGGCCAGTCGATGGCGATCCCCGACGCGATCACCGAGACGAAGGCGCTGGCCGAGCTGAAGGCCCTTGCCGGGAAGAACCGGGTACTGAAAAGCTTCATCGGCCAGGGCTACCACGGCACGATCACGCCGGGCGTCATCCTGCGCAACATCCTCGAGAACCCGGCCTGGTACACCGCGTACACGCCCTACCAGGCCGAGATCTCGCAGGGCCGCATGGAGGCGCTGCTGAACTTCCAGACCATGGTCACCGACCTCACGGGCATGGCCATCGCCAACGCCTCGATGCTGGACGAGGCCACGGCCGCCGCCGAGGCGATGACGCTGGCGCAGCGCATGGGCAAGAGCAGGAGCAAGGCCTTCTTCGTGGCCGACGACGTGCTGCCGCAGACGCTGGAGGTGGTGCGCACGCGCGCGCTGCCGCTGGGCATCGAGGTGGTGACGGGTCCGGCCGCGCAGGCCGCCGGCAAGGACTGCTTCGCAGCCCTGTTCCAGTACCCGGGCGTCAACGGCCAGGTGCATGTGCTCAAGCCGGTGGTCGACGCGGTGCATGCGCGCGGCGGCCTGGTCATCGTGGCTGCCGACCTGCTGGCGCTGACGCTGCTGCAGGCCCCGGCCGAGTTCGGCGCCGACATCGCCTGCGGCAACACGCAGCGCTTCGGCATGCCCATGGGCTGCGGCGGCCCGCATGCCGCGTACCTGGCCACGCAGGACGCGCTCAAGCGCTCGCTGCCGGGCCGCCTGGTGGGCGTCAGCGTCGACTCGCACGGCGCGCCGGCCTACCGCCTCGCGCTGCAGACGCGCGAGCAGCACATCCGCCGCGAGAAGGCCACGTCCAACATCTGCACGGCGCAGGTGCTGCCGGCGGTCATCGCCAGCATGTACGCCGTCTATCACGGCCCCGAGGGCCTGCGCCGCATCGCGCGCCGCGTGGCCACGCTCACCGCCATCTTCGCCGCCGGCCTCGCGCAGCGCGGCGTCGAGTGCGTCAACGCGCACGCGTTCGACACGCTGGAGATCGTCACCGGCCCGCAGACCGACGCCGTCATGGCGCGCGCCGTCGCCGGCAACATGAACCTGCGCCGAGCCAGCGCCACCACGGTGTCGGTGAGCTTCGACGAGACCACCACGCGCGCCTGCGTGGCCGCGCTGTGGACGATCTTCGCGCCGGGCCTGGCCGCGCCGTCGTTCGACGCCTTCGAGCAGGGCGTTGAGCTGCGCCTGCCGGCCGGGCTGCTGCGCACCAGCGCGTTCCTCGCGCACCCGGTCTTCAACACGCACCATAGCGAGACCGAGATGCTGCGCTACATCCGCCGCCTGTCCGACAAGGACCTGGCGCTGGACCGCAGCATGATCCCGCTGGGCTCGTGCACGATGAAGCTCAACGCCACCAGCGAGATGATTCCCATCACGTGGCCCGAGTTCGCCCACGTGCACCCGTTCGCGCCGGCCGACCAGCTCGAGGGCTATGCGCTGCTCAACGACCAGCTGTGCAAATGGCTCGAGCAGGCCACGGGCTACGCCGGCATCAGCCTGCAGCCCAACGCCGGCTCGCAGGGCGAGTACGCCGGCCTGCTGGTGATCCGCGCCTGGCACGCCTCGCGCGGCGAAGGCGCGCGCGACATCTGCCTGATCCCCGAGTCGGCGCACGGCACCAACCCGGCGTCGGCGCAGATGGTGGGCCTGAAGGTCGTCGTCGTGAAGTGCACGCCGGACGGCGAGGTGGACATGGCTGACCTCGAGGCCAAGTGCGTCGCGCACAAGGACGACCTGGCCGCGATGATGATCACCTACCCGTCCACCTACGGCGTGTTCGAGCCGGGCGTCAAGGCGCTGTGCGCGCTGGTGCACCGGTACGGCGGCCGCGTGTACGTGGACGGCGCCAACATGAACGCGATGGTGGGCGTGGCCGCGCCGGGCGAGTTCGGCGGCGACGTGAGCCACCTGAACCTGCACAAGACCTTCTGCATCCCGCACGGCGGCGGCGGCCCGGGCGTCGGCCCGGTGTGCGTGGTGGAGGACCTCGTGCCCTTCCTGCCGGCGCACCGCGCGGCCGGCCTGGGCGCGGACGACGACCGGCGCGTCGGCGCCGTCTCGGCCGCCCCGCTGGGCAACGCCGCGGTGCTGCCCATCAGCTGGATGTACGTGCGCATGATGGGCGCGGCCGGCCTGAAGCAGGCCACCGAGACCGCGATCCTCAACGCCAACTACATCGCTGCGCGCCTGTCGGCGCACTACGACATCCACTTCAGCGGCAACGTGGCCGGCGTCGCCGGCGGCGGCGTGGCCCACGAGTGCATCCTGGACCTGCGCCCGCTCAAGGACAGCTCGGGCATCAGCGCGGAGGACGTCGCCAAGCGCCTGATCGACTACGGCTTCCACGCGCCCACGCTGTCGTTCCCCGTGGCCGGCACGCTGATGGTGGAGCCCACCGAGAGCGAGCCGCTTGTGGAGATCGACCGCTTCTGCGACGCGATGATCGCCATCCGCGCGGAGATCGCGAAGGTGGAACAAGGCCGCTGGCCGCGCGACGACAACCCGCTGAAGAACGCGCCGCACACCGCGCAGGCGCTGCTCAAGCACGAGTGGCCCCACGCGTACACGCGCGAGGACGCCGCCTACCCGGTGGCGGCGCTGCGCCTGGGCAAGTACTGGTCGCCGGTGGGCCGCGTGGACAACGTCTACGGCGACCGCAACCTGTTCTGCAGCTGCGTGCCGATGTCCGAATTTTCGGACGCCTCCGAAGCCGATGCCGAGGCCGCGCAGGCCTGAGCCCGCGAAGCACACCATGGCTGTCTCGGTTTTCGACCTCTTCAAGATCGGCATCGGCCCGTCGAGCTCGCACACGGTGGGCCCGATGCGCGCCGCGCGCATGTTCGTCGCGCGCCTCGCGCACGAGGGCCTGCTCACGCGCGTCACGCGAGTGAAGGCCGAGATGTACGGCTCGCTCGGCGCCACCGGCAAGGGCCACGGCAGCGACAAGGCGGTGCTGCTGGGCCTGGCCGGCCACGAGCCCGACACGGTGGACATCGAGCAGGTGCCCGCCCTCCTCGAGGCCATCCGCTCGCAGCGTCGCCTCACGCTCAACGCCAGCGCCGAGATCGCGTTCGACGAGGCCGCCGACCTGGTGATGCACCGCCGCGAGACCCTGCCCTTCCACGCCAACGGCATGCGCTTCACCGCGTTCGACGCCGCCGGCGCCGAGATCGAGAACCGCGTGTACTACTCGGTGGGCGGCGGCTTCGTCGTCAGCGACGAGGTGGCGGCCGACGGCTCGAGGCAGAAGACGATCGCGCCCGACACCACGGTGCTGCCCTACCCGTTCCACAGCGGCGACGACCTGTTGAAGCTGACGTCGCAGCACGGCATCAGCATCGCCGAGCTGATGCGCCGCAACGAGCGCCACTGGCGCACCGACGACGAGGTGCACGCCGGCCTGATGAAGATCTGGAAGGTGATGCAGGAGTGCGTCGTGCGCGGCTGCCGCACCGAGGGGATCCTTCCGGGCGGCTTCAAGGTGAAGCGCCGCGCGGCGCAGCTGTACCGCGACCTCACCGTGAACCCCGAGGCCGCGATGCGCGACCCGCTGATCGTGATGGACTGGGTCAACCTCTACGCGCTGGCCGTCAACGAGGAGAACGCCGCCGGCGGCCGCGTGGTCACCGCGCCCACCAACGGCGCCGCGGGCATCGTTCCCGCAGTACTCCACTACTACACCCGCTTCGTGCAGGGCGCCAGCGACAAGGGCGTGGTCGACTTCATGCTCACCGCCGCGGCCATCGGCATCCTCTACAAGGAGAACGCCTCGATCTCCGGCGCCGAGGTGGGCTGCCAGGGCGAGGTGGGCGTCGCCTGCTCCATGGCCGCCGCGGGCCTGGCCGCCGTGGTGGGCGGCACGCCCGAGCAGGTGGAGAACGCCGCCGAGATCGGCATGGAACACCACCTGGGCCTCACCTGCGACCCGGTGGGCGGCCTGGTGCAGATCCCGTGCATCGAGCGCAACGCGATCGCGTCGGTCAAGGCCATCAACGCGGCGCGCATGGCGCTGCGCGGCGACGGCACGCACCATGTGAGCCTCGACAAGGTCATCAAGACCATGCGCGAGACCGGCGCCGACATGCAGACCAAGTACAAGGAAACGGCGCGCGGCGGGCTGGCGGTCAACATCGTCGAGTGTTGAGGCGACGCCCGGGCGTGCAGTGTGCCGAAAAACGGCGACACTAGCCGTCCATGCAACGCCTCCTCCTCCCGCTCGCGGCTTCCGCCCTGGTCCTGGCCGGCTGCGCCTCCGCGCCGGTCGCGGGCGCCGCGCTGGACGAAGTGCACATCGAGGCGCGCGGAATGGACGCGGGCGGCGAGGCCTGCGCCGACTTCACGCTCACCGCCGCCCAGGCGCGCTATTTCCTGGCCCGCTCTGTGGTGGTCACGGCCGCCCAGCAGCGCGAGGGCTGGGACGTGCTGCCCTGCTACGTGCGCGGCACGGCGCGCTCTGCCAGCGGCCTGTGGCGCTGGGAGATCCGCGCCGGCGGCACCGCCACGCTGGAGACGCCGGCCGGCGACTCCGAGCTGCGCGCCTGCACCGGCTGCGAGATCGTGCTGGGCCGGCCCAGCGGCAAGCAGCGCTAACCCGTCATCCTGCGCGCAGTCGCAGGATGACGACGTGGTTCGCGCAGGATGACGCCGGTCAGGCCATCACGGAATCGGCCTCGGGCTCCGAATCGGGCTGCGAGTCGGGCGCCGGCGAATTCGGCGCCACCATCGACAGCTCCTCCGGCGGACCGCCGTCCTGGATCGGGCGCAGGAACGCCAGGATCATGAAGCCCAGCAGGCCCAGCAGGCCCATCGCGGCCCAGCCCGGCGGGTAGGCATTGGCGCGGGCGTACGACGCGCAGGCCCACACGCTCAGGGCTAGCGCCGCGGCCATCACGACGCCGACGCCGGGCAGCGGCACGCCGCTGATCATCAGCACGATGCCCACGAGCCCGCTCAGCACGGCGCCGATGATGGCACCGCGCGAGCGCGCGTCGAGACGCTGCTTGAAGAAGCCCACCCACTGCTCGATGTAGGCGTAGATCACCGGCACCACCACCAGCGTCAGCAGCGTCGAGGTGATGACGCCGCCGATGATGGCGCGGCCCATCGGCGCCTGCATCTCGCCGCCCTCGTCGAGCGCCAGCGCCAGCGGGAACATGCCGAACACCATCGCCGCGGTGGTCATGATGATCGGGCGCATCCGGATCTGGCCCGCCGTCAGCACCGCCTCGGCCAGCGTGGCGCCGGCCTTGCGCGCGTGGTTGGCGAAATCCACCAGCAGGATGGCGTTCTTGGTGACCAGGCCCATCAGCATGATCAGGCCGATCAGCGAGAAGATGTTGATGGTGGAGTGGAACACCTTGAGCGAGATCATCACGCCGATCAGCGACAGCGGCAGCGAGGCCATGATCGCCAGCGGCTGCAGGAAGCTGCCGAACTGGCTGGCCAGCACGATGTAGATGAAGATCAGCGCCAGCCCCAGCGCGGAGCCGATGTTGCCGAAGATGTCGTCCTGGTCCTGGGCGGCGCCGCCGATGTCGAAGCGGTAGCCCGGCGGCAGGACGGTCGCCTGGATGATCTTGTCGATGTCGGCGTTGACCTGGCCCACGGTGCGGCCCGACTTCACGTCGACGCCGGCGTACACCGCCTGGCGGCGCTGCAGGTTCTGGCGCTTGATGATGTTCGGGTTGGTGACGGACGTGATGGTGGCGACGCTTTCCAGCGGCACCGGCGTGCCGTCGGCCGCGAACGCGACCGGCAGCTGGTTCAGCTGCGCCACGCTCCGGCGGCTGGACTCGGGCAGGCGCAGCTGCACCTCCACCTGCTGGCCGTCGGGCGTCGTCCAGTAGGTGGACACGTCGCCCTGCACGTACGCGCGCAGGCTGGCCGCGAGCTGCGTCGGCGTCACGCCCAGCTGGCGCGCCGCGTCGGGGCGCACGCGCACCGCGTAGGCCGGCAGGCCCGGCTTGACCGAGGACTCGAAGTCGGTGACGCCCTTGACCTGCTTGATCTTCGCGCCTAGGTCGGCCGTGATCTGGTCGAGGACCGTGGGATCGGGGCCCAGGATCGAGATGAAGATCGGCCGGTTGCCCAGCGCCACCGAGATGCCCGGCAGGCCCGCGAGGCGCTTGCGGATCTCGTCCTCCACCTGGAACTGGTCGAGCTTGCGCTGGTGGCGCGGCTTCAGGCCGATGCCCACGTAGGCGGTGTTGTGGCCGTTGTCGCCGCCCACCTGCGTGGACAGCGAGTCGATCTCGGGCATCGAGCCGATGAGCGCCTCGACCTGCTTCATCTTCTCGTCGGCGCGCGCCAGGCTGGTGCCCACCGGCATGGTGATGTTCAGCCCCGTGTAGCCCTGGTCGGTCTGCGGCACCGCCTCGGCGCCGATGGTGGTGGCCAGCGCGATGGCCGCGAGGAAGGTGCCCACCGCCGACCACAGCACGATGCCGCGCGGCGTGAGCGTGGCCAAGCGCAGCTGGCGCTTGCCGCCGGTCAGGCGCCGGCCGTCGGCGCCGAACGCGAAGCCGTAGGCGGGCACCGGCGGCACGAACACGCGGTAGCGGCGGCCGCTGAAGGCCCAGCCGATCAGCCGCTCGTACACGTTGTGCAGCCGGGCCATCGTCCAGTCGACACAGCGCATCAGGTGGCCGACGCCCCAGAGGCGCTGCAGCGTGACGGCCGGCGGGTCGCGCCACACCGACGACAGCATCGGGTCGAGCGTGAAGCTCACGAACAGCGACACGATAACGGCCGACACCACGGTGATGCCGAACGGGAAGAAGAACTTGCCGACGATGCCCTTCATGAACGCAACCGGCACGAACACGGCGCAGATCGCGAAGGTGGTGGCCATCACGGCCAGGCCGATCTCGTCGGTGCCCTTGCGCGCCGCCGTGTGGTGGTCCTGGCCCATGCCCACGTGGCGCACGATGTTCTCGCGCACCACGATCGCGTCGTCGATCAGCAGGCCGATGCACAGGCTCAGCGCCATCATCGTCATGAAGTTCAGCGTGAAGCCGAACGCGTTGATCGCGATGAACGAGGCGATCACCGAGATCGGCAGCGTCAGGCCGGTGATGATGGTGGAGCGCCAGCTGTGCAGGAACAGGAACACGATGGCGATGGTCAGCAGCGCGCCCTCGCCCAGCGTCTTCTTCACGCCGCTGAGCGACGCCTCCACCCAGTCGCTGCTGGCGTAGATCAGCTTCAACTCGACGCCCGGCGGCAGCGACGGGCGCATCTCCTCGACGGCCGCCTTGATGGCCGCGCCGGTGCGCACGATGTTGGCGTCCTGCTGCTTGTAGATGTTGAACGTGACCGCCGGGCGCCCGTTGATGCGCGACAGCGAATCGGGTTCCTGCTCGCGCTCGACCAGCGTGCCGACGTCGCCCAGCAGCACCACCCCGCCGCTGGCGTTGCGCGAGACCACCACGTCCTTGAACTGCTTCGGGTCGGTGAGGCGGCCCTCGACGCGCACCAGCGAGTCCTCGCTGTGGTTCTGCAGCATGCCCACCGGCTGGTCGGTGTTGGCGCGCGCCAGCGCCGCGCTGACGTCGGCCGGCGTGAGGCCGAAGCCGCGCAGGCGCTGCGGGTCGAGGTCGATGCGCACCTGGCGCGTGACCAGGCCCAGCGGCGTCACGCGCGCGACGCCCTCGACGCTGGTCAGGCGCTTCTGCACCGTCTGGTCGGCGATCAGCGACAGCTCGCGGTCGCTGCGGTTGGTGGCCATCAGCGCCAGCGTGACGGTGGGCTGCGCGTTGTCGCCGTCGAAGCGGCTCACGAACGGCGGCTTCACATCGCGGTTGAAGCCTGACTGCACCACCGAGACCTTGTCGCGCACCTCCTGCGTGGCGCGGGTCATGTCCACCGACAGGTTGAACTCGACTACCGTCTCGCTGTGGCCCTCGAAGCTGTTGGAGCGGATCATCTTGACGCCGGCGATGCCGTTGAGGGCATCCTCCAGCGGCTTGGTGATCTCGGTCTCGACCGCGCCCGGCGAGGCGCCGGGGTACGGCACGGAGATGAAGACCACCGGCGGCGAGATGTCGGGCATCTGCTCGACGCCCAGCCGCTGGTACGAGAACAACCCGAGCACGCACAGCGCCACCATGACCATGGTCGCGAACACGGGGTTGTTGATGGAGACGCGCGTCATCCACATGGGAACTCTCCTCGGGGTGAGGCCGTGGGAACGGCGCGGATCAATGCGTGGAAGTCGTGGCGATGGCCGGCGGCAGCGGCTTGGGCGTGGCGGCCGTCGCGACGGCGACGATGCGCGCCTTCGCGCCCTCGCGCAGGTTGTCGAAGCGCGCGCCCAGCACCGGCACGTCGGCCGACAGGCCCTCGAGCACCTCCGCGCGGTCGCGCACCGGGTCGCGGCGGCCCGTGGTGACGGTGCGGCGCAGCAGCTTGCCCGACTCCACCGTCCACACGTATTCCTGGCCCGAGGCCGAGCTGATCGCGCCGATGGGCACGGTCAGGCGCGGCGTGGCGTCGCCGATCTGCACCTGGGCGACGGCGTACTGGCCGGCGCGCAGCGTCTCGCTGGGGTTGGGCAACTGCACGGCCACGCCGATCGAGCGCGTGCCGGCCTCGGCCGCCGGGGCGATGCGCGCCAGCTTGCCAGTCAGCGGCTTGTCGACGCCCTCGATCCTCAGCGTGACCGGCATGCCCGCCGCGAGCCGCGCCACGTCCTGCGTGCCCACGGTGCCGGCCAGCTCAAGCAGGTGCAGGTCGACGATGGTGACGACCTGCTGCTCCGCGGTCACCTTTTCGCCGGCGACCACGTAGCGCTTGGACACGATGCCGCTGATCGGTGCCACCAGCGACGCGTCGCGCAGGGCGATCCGGGCGGAGTCCAGCGCCGCCTCGGCCGCGGCGACCTGGGCCCTGGCGCTGTCGAGCTGCGACTTCGAATTGTCGAGCGCGATCGGCGAGATGAACTTGTCGTTGGCCAGGCCCACGTTGGAGTCGTGCATGCGCTGCGCCTGCGCGAGCGTGGTGCGCACCGCGGCCAGGTTGGCGTTGCGCTCCGCCACGTGGCTGGCGAGGTCGCTCACGTCGATGCGGCCGAGCAGGTCGCCGGCCTTGACGCGCTGGCCTTCCTGCACGTCCAGCGTCAGCAGCGTGCCGGTGGCCTTGGCGCGCACCATCGCCGTGTTGGGCGCCACCAGCGCGCCCGAGAACTCGACCACTTGCGGCAGCGCCAGCGAGACCGGCCGCGCGGCCTCGGCCGGCGTGAAGTCGAGCGACGCCTCGTCAGCCTTGGCGCCCGGCACGTTGGCCGCCATCGCGGCGCTGGCCGGCACGGCCGACGCGCCCTTGCCCACCTTGATCGCGACGCCCGTTCCGATAGCCGCCGCGACCACGGCCAATCCGACCACCCAGCGCTTGCGCATGTCTCTTCCTTCGTCGTTGTTCCAGGCTCATCCTGAATTTCGACGGAGTGTGGAGCGAGGCCGTCGTGCGTGGGCCCGGATTGCGATGAAGTGCTGTTGGGCCGGGACCAGTTGCAGTGCCGCTGGACGAACCGCGGCGAACGCCGACGGACGGACTCAGTCCCGGGGGGCGGCCGCCGCGATGGGCGGTGTGTCGAGCGCCACGTCGCCGCACTGGGCGCGGTGGGCGAGCACGTGGTCCATCACCACCAGCGCCAGCATCGCCTCGACGATGGGCGTGGCGCGGATGCCCACGCAAGGGTCGTGGCGGCCGAAGGTCTCGACCATGGCCGGGTGGCCGGCGCGGTCGATGGAGCGGCGCGGCGTGCGGATGGAACTGGTGGGCTTGATTGCGACGGACACCCGCAGGTCCTGGCCCGTGGAGATGCCGCCCAGCACGCCGCCGGCGTTGTTGCCGACGAAGCCCTGCGGGGTGAGCTCGTCGCCGTGCTCGGTGCCGCGTTGCGCGACGCTGTCGAAGCCGGCGCCGATCTCCACGCCCTTGACGGCATTGATGCCCATCATGGCGTAGGCGATGTCGGCGTCGAGCTTGTCGAACAGGGGCTGGCCCAGGCCCACGGGCATGCCGCGGGCGATGACGTCGACGCGGGCGCCGCAGGAGTCGCCGGCCTTGCGCAGCTCGTCCATGCGCTCCTCAAGCGCCGGCACGATGCCGGCGTTGGGGGCGAAGAACGGGTTCAGCGGGATCTGCGCCTCGTCGACGAACGGGATCTCGATGTCGCCCAGCTGGCTCATCCAGCCCAGGAACGACACCCCGCGGTGCTCCTGCAGCCATTTGCGGGCGACGGCGCCGGCGGCCACCATCGGCGCCGTGAGGCGTGCGGACGAGCGACCGCCGCCGCGCGGGTCGCGCAGGCCGTACTTGCGCCAGTAGGTGTAGTCGGCGTGGCCCGGGCGGAAGGTGTCCAGGATGTTGCCGTAGTCCTTGCTGCGCTGGTCGGTGTTGCGGATGAGAAGCGCGATGGGGGTGCCGGTGGTCAGGCCCTCGTATACCCCTGACAGTATCTCCACGGCGTCGGGCTCGTTGCGCTGGGTGACGTGGCGCGAGGTGCCGGGGCGCCGGCGATCGAGCTCGACCTGGATGTCGGCCTCGCTCAGGGCCAGACCCGGAGGGCAGCCATCGATGACGCAACCGATCGCCACGCCGTGCGATTCGCCGAAATTGGTGACGCGAAAGAGTTCGCCGAAGGTGCTGCCTGACATGGCTCGATTCTAAGGGCCCGCGCGGTACCCGCCTTCGCGATGCGGCGCGACCCGCTTCGCGCAGTTGCCGGCGGCAACTTCCGCCTTCGGAGCGTCGCCATGCCCGGCCGTGTGAAAAAGGCCACGGCCTTGGGCTTTATTCCCGCGACCCGGCGCGCGGATCCAGGGCAAAGTGCCGGGATGCTGTCTTTCGGCCCCCGTTCGAGCGTCATGGGAGGCGCCGGGTCCGCCCGCGCCCCGTCCGTGCCCCGTCCCTGCGCCATGCTCCTGGGCATGGCCGGGGCCGCGCCCGCGTTCGCGGCGGACTCTGCCACGCCCGAGCCGGGCATCGCCCTGCCCTTGTGGCTGTTCTGGCTGGTCATCGTCGGCCTGCTGGGCCTGGCAGCGGCACTGTTCGCCCAGACCGTTCGCACGCGCCGCTCGATGCAGCGCGAGCGCCTGGCCAACCGGCTGATCGACCGCAGCCCGAACCTCGTCTGCGTGCTCGACCCGCAGGGCGCCGTGCGCCACATGAACGGCACCGGCCGCCAGTGGCTGCGCGTGACCCATCCCGACATCGCCGGCCGCCGCCTGGACGAGATCGCCGCGCTGGGCATGACCGAGACGCAGGCGACCGCCCTGCAGGCCATCGTCGCGCAGGCGGTGAGCGGCGCGATCGTCACTCACGAACTCACCCTCAGGCGCCCGGACGGCGCCTCGCTGACGCTGGAGTTCTCGATCCGCGCGATCCCGCGCACGCGCGACGTCAAGCCCAACCTGCTGATGGAGGGGCGCGACATCACCAAGCGCAAGTCGGTGGAAGACAAGCTGCACCTGGCCGGGGCCGTGTTCGAGCAGGCGCGCGAAGGCTTCGTCATCGCCGACCGCGACGGCCGCGTCGTCACGGTCAACCAGGCGTTCTGCGACATCAGCGGCTACAGCGCCCACGAACTGCAGGGCCAGCACACGGCCGCGCTCGGCTTCGGCATCGACCGGCGCGACATGCGGCGCCAGGTGCGCGCCGCGCTGCAGACCTCCGGCCAGTGGCAGGGCGAGATCCGCACCTCGCGCAAGGACGGCAGCCTCTACACCTGCTGGGCCGCCATCAAGCAGCAGCGCGACGCGAGCGGCGCCGTGACGCACTACATCGGCATCCTCGACGACATCACGCAGGCACGCGAGGTGGAGCGCAACCTGGTCCGCCTGGCCCACTTGGACACGCTCACCGACCTGCCCAACCGCAGCCTGCTGGCGGACCGCGTCGGCCAGCTCACCAGCGTGTCGCGCCGCGACCATCGCCCGTTCGCGCTGATGTTCATGGATCTCGACCAGTTCAAGAACATCAACGACACGCACGGCCACAGCGTCGGCGACGCGCTGCTCGGCGAGATGGCGCGCCGCCTGCAGGGCAGCCTGCGCGAGGTGGACACCGTCGCCCGCCTGGGCGGCGACGAGTTCGCTGTGCTGCTGCCCGGCGCCGACGCCGCCGGCGCCGAGCTGGTGGCCTCCAAGCTGCTGGAACGCCTGGCCGAGCCCTGCATGGTGCAGGGCCACGAGCTGAGCATGACGATGTCCATCGGCATCGCCACGTACCCGTCCGACGGCGACGACTACGAGATCCTGTCGCGCAACGCCGACACGGCCATGTACCGCGCCAAGCACGAGGGCAAGGCCACCTGGCGCTTCTTCGCGGCCGGCATGCAGCAGCGCTCGGCGCGCCAGCTGCAGCTGGAATCGGCCCTGCGCCGCGCCATCGAGCGCAACGAGCTGCTGCTGCACTACCAGCCTCAGCTGGACGCCGCCGGCGAGCACTTGGTGGGCGTGGAGGCGCTGCTGCGCTGGCGCCATCCGGAGTTCGGCATGGTGTCGCCGGCCGAGTTCATCCCGCTGGCCGAGACCAGCGGCCAGATCGTGTCCATCGGCGAATGGGTGCTGCGTACCGCGGTGGCCCAGCTGAAGGCCTGGATCGACGCGGGGGTCGCGCCCATGGTGGTGGCCGTCAACCTGTCGGCGGTGCAGTTCCGCCACGCGGGGCTGCCCGCGGTCGTCACGCGCGCGCTGAGCGACGCCGGCCTGCCCGCGCAGTACCTCGAGCTCGAGCTCACCGAGAGCGTCACCGCCAACCCGGCCGCGGCCACCGCGATGATGAACGCGCTGCACGCGCTGGGCGTGCGCCTGTCGCTGGACGATTTCGGCACCGGCTTCTCGTCGCTGAACCACCTCAAGCGCTTCCCGCTGCACACGCTCAAGATCGACCAGACCTTCGTGCGCGACATCGACACCGACCCGGACGACCGCGCCATCGTGCGCGCCATCATCCAGTTGGCCCGCGCCCTGAACCTGCAGACCATCGCCGAGGGCGTGGAAACCGACGCCCAGCACCAGTTCCTGCGCCACGAGGGCTGCGACATGATGCAGGGCTACCGCTTCTGCCGCCCGATGGACGCCGCCGCGCTGGAGATGTGGATCGCCACGCGCGAGGCGGCGCCGCCGTCCAACGTGGTGCCGATGATCGCCGCCTGAACGCGTCGCTCCCGCACAAGTTCAACGGCCCGAGCGCTTTCGCGTTTCGGGCCGTTTGTCCTCCGGGGCGCTCAGCCGTTCAGAGCGATTGGCCGACCTTGGTGTCTTCTTCCGACGGCCAGTCGCGGATGTAGGCCTTGAGCATGCGGTTCTCGAAGTCCTGGGCCTCGACCACCGTGCGGGCGACGTCGTAGAACGAGATGACGCCCATCAGCGTCTGGCCGTTGAGCACCGGCATGTAGCGCGCGTGGCGGCCGAGCATCATGCGGCGCACCTCGTCGATCTCGGTCTCGGGCGTGCAGGTGAGCGGCGCGTCGTCCATCACCGAGCGGATGGTGACGGTGCCCAGCGTGCCGCCCTGGCGGACGGTGGCGCGGATGACCTCACGGAACGTGAGCATGCCGGTCAGGTCGCCGTGGTCCATGACGACCAGCGAACCGATGTCGTGCTCGGCCATCGTGACGACGGCCTCGTGGAGCGGCTGGTCGGGCGAAACGGTGAACAAGGTGTTGCCCTTGACACGCAGGATGTCGCTGACTTTCATGGCAACGCCTCCTCGGGGATCGATGAAATGGGGGTTTCAACATAGCACACAATGACGACATTGGACTCGTGGTTCGCCCCCGAGTCAACGCCGCGTCCGCGCGGCGTCAACGATTCCCGACACCTCTTCGAGAGCGCCCATGCCCGGCCCGTCCGACCCCGCCTTCGACACCCTCGCGCTGCACGCCGGCGCCGCGCCCGACCCCGCCACCGGCGCGCGGGCCACGCCCATCCACCTGACCACCTCGTTCGTGTTCGAGTCGAGCGAGCACGCCGCCTCGCTGTTCAACATGGAGCGCGCCGGCCACGTCTACAGCCGCATCTCCAACCCGACCACGGCCGTGTTCGAGGAGCGCGTGGCCGCGCTGGAAGGCGGCGTCGGCGCCGTCGCCACCGCCAGCGGCCAGGCCGCGCTGCACCTGGCCGTGGCCACCATCGCCGGAGCGGGCTCGCACATCGTCGCCAGCGCCGCGCTGTACGGCGGCTCGCACAACCTGCTCTCCTACACGCTCTCGCGCTTCGGCATCGAGACGACCTTCGTCAAGCCGCGCGACATCGACGGCTGGCGCGCCGCGATCCGGCCGAACACGAAGCTGCTGTTCGGCGAATCGCTGGGCAATCCGGGGCTGGACGTGCTGGACATCCCGCGCGTGTCGGCCATTGCGCACGACGCCGGCGTGCCGCTGCTGGTGGACGCCACGTTCACGACGCCGTGGCTGCAGCAGCCGTTCAAGCTGGGCGCCGACCTGGTGTTCCATTCGGCCACCAAGTTCCTGTCCGGCCACGGCACCGTGGTGGGCGGCGTGCTGGCCGATTCGGGCCGCTTCGACTGGGAGCGCAGCGGCCGCTTTCCCGAGCTGAGCGCGCCCTACGCCGGCTTCCACGACATGGTGTTCACCGAGGAGAGCACCGTCGGCGCGTTCCTCCTGCGGGCGCGCCGCGAGGGCCTGCGCGACTTCGGCGCCTGCATGAGCCCGCACACCGCGTGGCTGATCCTGCAGGGCCTCGAGACACTGCCGCTGCGCATGGAGCGCCACGTGGCTAACGCGCGCAAGGTGGTGCGGTTCCTGGCCGAGCATCCGATGGTGGCGCAGGTGGGCTATCCCGAGCTGGAGTCGCATCCCGACCACGCGCTCGCGAAGACGCTGCTGCCGCGCGGCTGCGGCTCGGTGTTCTCGTTCGACCTGCGCGGCTCGCGCGCGCAGGGCGTGGCCTTCATCGAGGCGCTGCAGCTGTTCTCGCACCTGGCCAACGTGGGCGACTGCCGTTCACTGGTGATCCACCCGGCCTCGACCACGCACTTCCGCATGGACGACGCGGCGCTGGCGGCCGCCGGCATCGGCCCGGGCACCATCCGCCTGTCGATCGGGCTGGAGGACGCGGACGACCTCTTCGCGGACCTGAAATCGGCCCTGAAGGCCGCCGAGAGGGCCGCGGCATGAAGTTCGACGTCCAGGGCCGCGGGACCTACGCGTACACGGGCGGCAGGCCCTGGGGCGAGGCGAAGAGCTGCGTCGTGTTCATCCACGGCGCGCTCAACGACCACTCGGTGTGGACGCTGCTGGCGCGCTGGTACGCGCACCACGGCTACCGCGTGCTGGCGCTCGACCAGCCCGGCCACGGCCGCTCCGACGGCCCGCCGCTGGCCAGCGTCGAGGCGCTGGCCGACTGGGTGCTCGCGCTGCTCGACGCCGCCGGCGTCGCGAGCGCGCACCTGGTGGGCCACAGCATGGGTTCGCTCATCGCGCTGGAGGCCGCGTCGCGCGCGCCCGAACGCGTGGCCGGGCTCGTGATGGTGGGCACGGCCTACCCGATGAAGGTGAGCGACACGCTGCTGGGCACGGCGCGCGACGACCCCGCGCGCGCGATCGCGATGGTCAACGCGTTCTCGCATTCGGGCCTCGCCAGCAAGCCCTCGTATCCCGGACCGGGCGCGTGGCTGCGCGGCGGATCCAGCGCATTGATGCACCGCATCCAGGAGAGCGCCGAAGGCAACCTGTTCGAGCACGACTTCCGCGTCTGCGATGCCTATGCGAACGGGCTGGAGGCCGCCGCCCGCGTGGCCTGCCCCGCGCACCTGGTGGTGGGCACGCGCGACGCGATGACGCCGCCCAAGGCCACGAAAGAGCTGGCCGGCGCGCTGCGCGCCACGGTCTCGCGCATCGTTTCAGGGCATGCACTGATGCAGGAAGCCCCCGATGCGGTGTTGAATGCGGTGCGTCAGGCCATTCCGGCCTAACTGGATCCCATGACAGGGGAATGACGATGGCCAACGCAGTCTTCGACGGCGATCCGAAATCGCTGCACAGCTTCGCCGAGTTCTACCCGTACTACCTGAACGAGCATCGCAACGCCACCTGCCGGCGCCTGCATTTCATCGGCTCCACGCTGGCGCTGGTGTGCCTGTGGTCGCTGATCTGGACACGCCAGCCGCTGTTCCTCCTGGCCGGCCTCGCGTTCGGCTACGGCTTCGCCTGGATCGGCCACTTCGGCTTCGAGAAGAACCGCCCGGCCTCGTTCAGGCGCCCGCTGTGGAGCTTCATGGGCGACTGGCGCATGTACTTCGACATCTGGACGGGCAAGGTGCACATCTGAACGCCGGCACGCGCCGCGCCAGGCCGCTCAAGCCTTCGGAATCGAACGGATCGGCGTGAGCGGGCGGACCCCCTGGTTCGCCGTCTTGACGAGATCGAGCCGTTCGATGACGGCAGGATCGATCTCGACATGGTCGGCGACGAACAGCTTGATGGGCGGCGTGCCCTTGCGGCGCGAATGCAGCGTGAGCAGGCGGCCCTCGACCTCTTCCTCCGTGTCCTGGCCGCGGATGTGCATCACGAGCCACCAGTCCGCGAGTTCCGCATAGGACATCCGGCGGCCGCCGAACAGGCCCGGTACGACGATGCCCCTGTGGTCGAGCTTGAACAAGACCTGGTTGCGCCGCAGCCAGAGCAGCCCGAAGCCCAGCAGCGGCGTCGCGTCGATCCACATCGAGCCGAAGCCTTGGCCGTGCGTCAGGATTCCGAGGGCAAGCGCGACCGCGGCGATGAGCAGACCGACCACGAGGATGTCCTGCATCGCGAAGCGCCTCATGCCGGCCGGTGCGCCACGGCGCACCACCAGCGTCGTCGGGAAATGCGGGGCGTGGCCGTCGACGGCCAGTGCCAGCAGCCTGTCGGATGCTTCCGGGCGCGGCGGCACGGGCTCGTCGCGCCAGCGGGTGATCACGGCGGCAGGCACGGCCAGCAACTGCGACACGGACGCCGTGCTGTTGCCCGCGTCCAGCAGATCGAGCGCGGCATGACGCAGATGATTGAAATGGCCCGACGGATCCATGCCGCGGATTATGCGTTCGCGGCGTCCCCGCGCGACCGCATCCAGGCCGTCCGCAGCCCGAACAGGACGAGCCCCACGACGGCCAGCGGCAGCAGCACGCCCACCAACGCCGGAACGAAATCGAGGTGGTGCCGGCGCGCCCTGGCCTCGTCGTAGGCGATCAGGACGCGGCCGTCGAGGCTCATCTGGTAGACGGCCGGCACCGGGCGGGCGTCGGGATCGACGTCGACGGCGAGCCGGCGCGGCCCGTGGCGGAGCAACGCGTCCTGGTCGACGACGCACGGCACGATGACCTCCTCCTTGCCCGACGCCTGGGCGACGTCGATCGAGATGACCTGGTCGCCGCCGTTGTGCCGGGAGCGCGTCCAGCACTTGCTCGCCGCGGCGACCCGGCCCTCGACGTGGCGCAGCGCGGCCAGCGGCGGCGTGCCGCGCCGCAGCGTGTGGACGCTGTCGCTGAAGATCGGCCAGAGCTGCAGCGCGCCCAGCAGGCCCATCACGGCGAAGACGGCCAGCGACCGGCCGGCCGGCAGCGCGACCTTGCTGCCGCTCGCACCCACTAGCGGCGGCAGCGGCGGCGCGCCGCGGTTCGCCCGCACGACCTCGTCGAGCCTCTCGAAGACGCCGCGGTCGACCGGATAGTCGTCGAACAGGAACACGGTCAGCGGCTCCACGCCCGGACGGCGCGAACGCAGCGACAGCAGCCGACCCTTGTAGCCGCTCTGGGCATCCAGGCGCAGCGTGTGCGCCTCGAGCGCGTAGCCCGCGACGTCGGAGTAGGCCATGGCCCGCTGGCTGAACAGGCCCGGCACGATCACGCTGTCGGTGCCAAGCACGAGGATGCGGCGCGACCAGCCCAGCATCATCTTCGCCGCGACGCCCATCACCACCAGCATCGTCACCAGTTCGGCGATCTCGCCGATGTCGTGCGACGAGCCCCGCAGCATGGTCAGCACGATGCCCACCGTCACGACCACGAGCACGATGCCCATGACCAGGCCCGTGGCGCGCATCGCGATCGACGACGCGTAGACCAGCTCGTCGTTGAAGCGCACGCGCGCCTTCGCGTCACGCACGGGCGCGGGCTCGTCCGGGGGCGGCGCGGTGTCGACGAACGCGCTGCCCGGCGCGACCGCCTCGGGATGCGCCCGCCAAGCCAGCACCACGTCCACCGGCACCTCCAGCAGGTGGGCCACCGACTCCGGGCTGTTGCCGTCGGCCAGCATGGCCAGCGCGCCTTGGCGCAGGCGCTCGAAGGAACGGGGGTCGGTCATGGGGCGCGATCATAGTCGCGCGGTCGAGCTGACGCGGGCGCGCGTCAGCTGGCGTTCAGGCGGGCGCCCTGGCCTTCACGAGCGGCGCCAGCTGCGTCAGCATCTCGTCGACCATCTCGTCGAGGCCGAACTTCGCCTTCCAGCCCCAGTCCTTCGCGGCCTGGCTATCGTCGATGGAGCGCGGCCAGTTGGCGGCGATCGCCTGGCGGAAGTCGGGCACGCAGTCCATCGTGAAGCCGGGGATGCGCGTCGCGATCGCGTCGGCGATCTGGCGCGGGGTGAAGCTGATGGCCGACAGGTTGTAGCTGCCACGCTGGCGGATGGCCTCGGCGGGCGCCTCCATCAGCTCGATGGTGGCGCGCAGCGCATCGTCCATCAGCATCATCGGGAGCGCCTGGTCTTCCTTCAGGAAACAGGTGTAGCGGCCGTCGCGCAACGCCGCGTGGAAGATCTCCACGGCGTAGTCGGTGGTGCCGCCGCCCGGGGGCGTCTTCCAGCTGATGAGGCCGGGGTAGCGCAGGCTGCGCACGTCCACGCCGTGATTCTTGTGGTACCAGGCGCACCAGCGCTCGCCGGCCAGCTTGCTGATGCCGTAGATCGTGGTGGGATCCATGATCGTGTCCTGCGGCGTGCCGTCGGCCGGCGTCGTCGGGCCGAAGGCGGCGATCGAGCTGGGCCAGAACACCTTGTCCAGCTTGTGCGTGCGGGCGAGCTCCAGCACGTTGAGCAGGCCCGTCATGTTCAGGTTCCAGGCCCACTGCGGATGCTTCTCGCCGTTGGCCGACAGCGCGGCGGCCAGCAGGTAGATCTGCGTGATCTGGTGGCGCTCCACCACCGCGGCGAGGCCCGACGCGTCGGTGACGTCCAGCTGCTCGTGCGGCAGGCCCGGGTTGCGGCCGGTCGGGGCCACGTCGCTGGTCACGACCTGGGCCACGCCGGGGCGCCGGCTCAGCGCGCCCGCGAGTTCGGAGCCGATCTGGCCATTGGCGCCGATGATGAGGATGCGCTGTCCTTTCAGTTTCTCGCTCATTGCCCGGCTCCGACCAGGCCCAGTTCCTTGCCGGCCTGCGTGAAGGCCGCGACGGCCTTCTCGAGGTGGTGGCGATCGTGCACCGCGGACATCTGCACGCGGATGCGCGCCTGCCCCTTCGGCACGACCGGGAAGAAGAAGCCCACCGCGTACAGGCCCAGCTCCAGGATGCGCTGCGACAGCTGCTGCGCCTTGACGGCGTCGCCGATCATGATGGGCACGATGGGGTGCTCGCCCGGCTTGATCTCGAAGCCGGCCGCCGTGATGGCCTGGCGGAACCACGCGGTGTTGTCGGCGAGCTTGTCGCGCAGCTCGGTGCTGGCCTCGAGCAGGTCGAGCACGGCCAGCGAGCCGCCGACGATGGCCGGCATCACCGTGTTGGAGAACAGGTAGGGACGCGAGCGCTGGCGCAGCAGCTCGATCACTTCCTTCCTGCCGGTGGTGAAGCCGCCGGAGGCGCCGCCGAGGGCCTTGCCCAGCGTGCCGGTGATGATGTCGATCTTGCCGAACACGCCGCGGTGCTCGTGCGTGCCGCGGCCGCGCGCGCCCAGGAAGCCGGTGGCGTGGCATTCGTCCACACCCAGCAGCGCGCCGTAGCGGTCGCACAGCGCGCGGATCTTGTCGAGCTGCGCGATGGTGCCGTCCATCGAGAACGCGCCATCGGTGAACACGAGCTTGAAGCGCGCGCCGGCCGCGTCGGCGGCCTTCAGCTGCGCCTCGAGGTCGGCCATGTCGTTGTGCGCATAGCGCAAGCGCTTGGCCTTGCACAGGCGGATGCCGTCGATGATGGATGCGTGGTTCAGCGCGTCGCTGATGATGGCGTCGTCCTCGCCCAGCAGGGGCTCGAACAGGCCGCCGTTGGCGTCGAAGGCCGCGGCGTAGAGGATGGTGTCCTCGGTGCCCAGGAAGGCGGCCAGGCGCCGCTCCAGCTCCTTGTGGATATCCTGCGTGCCGCAGATGAAGCGCACCGAGCTCATGCCGTAGCCGTGGGTGCGCAGCGCCTCGTGCGCGGCCTCGATGACCTTGGGGTGTGACGACAGGCCCAGGTAGTTGTTGGCGCAGAGGTTGATCAGCTCGCGGCCGTCGGCCAGCTTGACCAGCGCGCCCTGCGGCGTGGCGATGATGCGCTCGCTCTTGAAGAGTCCGGCGGCGCGGATGCCGTCCAGCTCGGACTGGATATGTTGGTTGAATGCGGCGACGCTGGTCATGAGCTTTGTCCTTCAGGCACAATCTTGTTCAATGCAAATTCAGTTGTTCGATATATCGAACGCGATTGCAGTATCACGAACAACGGCACTTTCGTCAAGCCTCAGCCCGGACCATCATGACCCGCAACCCTTCCGTCGAGCCCCCGCGTGTCGGCAATACCCTCGCGGAATTGCGCCAATTGCGTGCGCTGTCGCTGGACGAGCTGTCGCGCCTGGCGGGCGTGTCCAAGTCGATGCTGTCGCAGATCGAGCGCAACCAGGCCAACCCGACCGTGGCCGTGGTCTGGCGCCTGGCCAACGCCCTCGGCGTACCGCTGGGCCAGTTGCTGGACGGAGAGCGCCCCGCCCTGCCCGCCATCACCACCGTGGCCGGCCACGCCACGCCGTCGCTGCGCAGCCCGGACGGCCGCTGCGAGCTGCGCATCCTGGGCCCGATCGAGCTGGCGGGCCAGTTCGAGTGGTACGAGCTCACGGTGCAGCCCGGCGGCAGGCTCGAGTCCGAGGCGCACGAGCCCGGCTCGCGCGAACACCTCACGGTGCTGGGCGACGGCTCGCTGGAGGTGCGCTCGGGAACGGACGTGTCGACGCTGCAGGCCAACGAGACCGCGCGCTATGTGGTCGACGTGCCGCATTCGATCTCCAACCCGACGTCGTCGGTGGTGCACGCCCTGATGGTGGTCGTGCACGCGCCTTGAATCTACGCCGGCAGCACTTCCGCCAGCACGATCCCGTCCACCCCCAGTTTCCCGCGCGCCGGCGCGAGCGCCTCGATCGGGGCCAGCAGCAGCTCGTTGACCAGCGGCGCGAGCGGCGTGTGCGCCGGGTCGCACAGCAGCACGTAGCGCGGCTGGCCTTCCTCGTCGAGGCGGCCCACCCAGTCCAGCGTCACCAAGGTCTCCAGCACCGACTCGAACTGCAGCGGATCCATGCGCAGCCGGTCCGCCAGGTCCATGCCGCTCATGCCGTGCTCGCCCGCCTCGCGGCTGCGCTGCAGGCGGCGCACGATGTCGAGCGCGAGCGCGAAGCGTTGCCCCGGCACGCGGCCGTGCTGCACGAGGTTGAGCTTCAGGCTGGGCGCATAGGCCGCGATGACCGCGCCCAGCAGCACGATCACCCAGCCGAGGTAGATCCACAGCAGGAAGATGGGCACCGTCGCGAACGCGCCGTACACGCTGGAGTACGACGTCATGTGCGTGAGGTACCAGCCCAGCGACCGGCGCGCGACCTCGAAGCCGGTGGCGACGAACAGCCCGCCCGCGATCGCGTGGCGCCAGGCCACGGGCGCGTGCGGCACGTAGTGGTACAGCCCGCTCATGGCCGTGGCGAGCGCCGCGAACTCCAGCACCGACAGCGAGAAGCTGACCCCGCCCGACATCTGCTGCACCATGCCGCTGGACGCCGAGATGGCGTACGACATCAGCGTGAGACTGGCGCCCAGCACCAGCGGCCCCAGCGTGACGGCGGCCCAGTAGACCAGCACGCGCTGCGCGATCGGGCGCGGCTTCTTCACGCGCCAGATCGCGTTGAGCGTGCGGTCGATCGTCAGCATCAAGGCCATCGCCGTGAAACCGAGCGCGACCAGGCCGAAGGCGCCCAACCGGCTCGCCTTGGTGGCGAACATCGTCAGCGCGCCCAGCACGGGCTTGGCGATGCTCGCGGGCACCAGCGTCTGCAGGAAGTACTTCTCCAGGCCGGCCTGGAAGGTGCCGAACATCGGGAACGCGGTGAACACGGCCAGCATCACCGTGAGCAGCGGCACCAGCGAGATGAGCGTCGTGAACGTGAGGCTGCTGGCCGTCAGGCCCAGGCGGTCGTCGCGGAAGCGTGCGCGCAGCGTGCGCAGCGTCTCGAACCAGGGCCAGTTGCGCAGCGTCTGCATGGGCTCGGCGAGCAACTCGCCGAGCGGTGTCTTCAATGTCTTCGTGACCGTCATGGCGACTATCATGCCAAACATGGCCGACAGCCCGACGACATCGCCCGACCGCGTCACCGCCGCCACCCGAGTGATCGCGGTGGCCTGCGCGCTCGCGCTGATCGCGCTCGCCATCGCATGGGAGCTCGTGTGGGCGCGAACCGGCCACGGTACGCTGGTGCTCAAGGCGCTGCCGCTGGTGGTCGCCTTGCCCGGCCTGATGCGGCACCGCATGTACACCTACCGCTGGCTGAGCCTGGCCATCTGGCTCTACGTGGCCGAGGGCCTGGTGCGCATCGTCGACAAGTCGCCGTCGAACTGGTGCGCCGGCGCCGAGGTGGCGTTGTCCATCGTGCTGTTCACCGCCTGCGCGACGCAGGTGCGCTGGCGCCACAGCGTGGCCAGGCGCCTGGCCGCCGCCGAGGATCCGCGCGCCGATGCCGGCACCGCTCACTGAACCTGCAAACCAATCCGCCATGCCCGCTCGTGCCGCCCAAAGACGCCCGAACGTCGTTGCAAATGCTCGCCGTAGGCACCGCTACGACTCGCATTTGCGCCTAGCTCGGACGCCTCTGGGCGACCCGCTCGGGCACGCCGGATTCATTCGCAGGTTCTGACATGACGCCCCTGCTGGACGACCTGCGCGCCATCGTCGGCGCGGATCACGTGCTGGTCGACGACGGCGACGCGCTGCTCGTCCACGAACGCGACTGGCGCAAGCGCTACCGCGGCCGCAGCCTGTGCGTGGTGCGGCCCGGCTCCGCCGACGAGGTCGCGGCGGTCGTGCGCCGGTGCGCGCGCGAGGACGGCGTCAGCATCGTGCCGCAGGGCGGCAACACGGGGCTTGTCGGCGGCGGCGTGCCCGACACCTCGCGCCGCCAGGTGCTGCTGTCCACGCAACGCCTGCGCGCCGTGCGCCGCGTCGACGCCGACAACCAGACGATCACCGTCGAGGCCGGCCTGGTGCTGCAGGAGGTGCAGGCCGCGGCCGCCGAGGCCGGCCTGCTGTTCCCGCTGAGCCTGGCCGCCGAGGGCACCTGCACCATCGGCGGCAACCTGGCCACCAACGCGGGCGGCACGCAGGTGCTGCGCTTCGGCAACGCGCGCGAGCTGTGCCTGGGGCTGGAGGTGGTCACCGCGCAGGGCGAAGTGTGGAGCAGCCTGCACGGCCTGCGCAAGGACAACACCGGCTACGACCTGCGCGACCTGTTCGTGGGCAGCGAGGGCACGCTCGGCATCATCACCGCGGCCACGCTGCGCCTGTACCCGCAGCCGCGCGCCGGCGTCACGGCGTGGGCCACCTGCCGCACGCTGGCCGGCGCCGTGGCGCTGATGCGTCGGCTGCGCGCCGCATTCGACGCGGAGCTGGTGGGCTACGAGGCGATGAACGCGCTGTCGCTGGCGCTGGTGGAGCGCCACTTCCCGGTGCTGCGCGCGCCGCTGCCGCTCGCGCCGGCCGACGGCACGCCGCTGTGGTCGGTGCTGGTCGATCTCGCGTCCCCGCATGACGAGCACGTGCTGCGCGAGCGCGCCGAGACCGCCCTCATGGCCGCGACCGAGGCCGGCGAGACCGTGGACATCGTCGTCGCGCGCAACGAGCTGCAGGCCCGCACGCTGTGGCAGCTGCGCGAGGCCATCCCGCTGGCGCAAGGCGTCGAGGGCCTCAACATCAAGCACGACATCGGCGTGCCGCTGTCGTCGCTGGCCGGGTTCGTCGACGCCGCCGATGCCGCTCTGGAATCGGTGGTGCCGGGCGCCCGCCACGTCACGTTCGGCCACCTGGGCGACGGCAACCTGCACTACAACCTGCAGGCGCCCGAGGGCGACGCCGCCGACGACTTCCTCGCCGCCCATGAGCACGCGGCCAACGCCTGCGTGTACGACGTCGTCGAGCGCTTCGGCGGCACCTTCTCGGCGGAGCACGGCATCGGCCGGCTCAAGCGGGGCGAACTGGCGGCGCGCAAGCCGGGGCCGGCGCTCGCGATGATGCGGGCGATCAAGTCGGCGCTGGATCCGAAGGGATTGCTCAATCCCGGCGTGCTGCTGCCGGATTGACGGGCACGCGGCGGCCTACTGCAGCGGCGTCTTCGGCGGGATACCCACCGGCAGGGTGAACACCTCGATGCCCTCGTCGGCAAGCGCCTCGCGCTCCTGCGGCGTGGTCTGGCCGCGGATGGCCTTGGCCTCGCTCTCGCCGTAGTGGATCCGGCGGGCCTCCTCGGCGAAGCGCGAGCCGACGTCCTGCGTGTTGTTCAGTAGCTCGGCCACCGCCGCGACGAAACGTTGCGCCGCTGCGTTCGCGCCCGAGAGCGCCGTCAACTGGGCGGTCGCCTGCGCGGGCTCGGGCGCCGACGCGGACGCTGGCTCGGGCGCGCGCGCGCCCGAGAGGTTCAGGCGCGGCGCGCTGGGCAGGCGCACCACCTCGGCGTTGCCGCACACCGGGCAGTCGAGCAGGCCGCGCTCGCGCTGCGAGCCGTAGTCGTCCTCGGAGGCGAACCAGCCCTCGAACGCGTGGCCGGCGCCGCAGCGCAGGTCGAGAACCTTCACGCGGCCGCCCTCATTCGGCGGCCTGCCACGTGGGCGACCAGCCGCCGTCGCGCCACAGCCGGAGCTTGAGCAGCGCGACCATCGTCTTGGCGTCCGTGAGCCGGCCGCTGGCCGACAGTGCGAGAAGCTCGGACTCGGCCATCGTCAGCACCTCGAGGAACTCGCCGTCGTCGAGTTCCTGCGGCCCCGCGACGAGGCCGCGCGCGAACCAGATGTCGATGAATTCGTTGGAGTACGCCGGCGCGTTGTGCAGGCATCCCGCGTAGGCCCACTCGCGCGCGCGAAAGCCCGTCTCCTCGCGCAGCTCGCGCTCGGCGCAGTGCAGCGAGGTCTCCTGGGGATCGAGCTTGCCGGCCGGAAATTCCAGGAGCACCAGATCCAACGGGTAGCGGTGCTGGCGCTCGACGACCAGCCGGCCGTCGTCGGCGATCGGCACGATCATCACGGCGCCGGGATGCACCACGTGCTCGCGCCAGGCGGTCTTGCCGCCGGGCAGCCGGATCTCGTCGCGGCGCACCTTCAGGAAGTGGCCGTCATAGACGCTCTCGGACTTGATCTGGCGCTCGACGAGGTGCTCGTCGACGCCGGCCATCGCGCGGACCGGGGAGCCACCGGCGACGATGGGCTCCACGTTCTTGTCGGTCACGCGCGGCCTCGGAGCATCGGGTTCTTAACTGTTCAGCGCCTTGTAGACGGCGTCGCGGCACACGCTCATCAGGCCGTCGGGCAGCAGGCCGAAGCCCAGCGCGGCCAGGCCGTTGAGGGCCAGCAGCACGGTGGCGCCGGCCTCGCCGCGGATGGGCGTCTTGTCCACCGGCTCGTCGAAGAACATGGTCTTGACGATGCGGATGTAGTAGTACGCGCCGATCAGCGACAGCAGCACGGCGACGATCGCCAGGTCGGTGTAGAGCGGGTTGCCGGTGGCCAGCAGCGCCTGCAGCACGGCGAACTTCGCATAGAACCCGACGAGCGGCGGGATGCCGGCCAGCGAGAACATGAACACCGCCATCACCAGCGCGATCCAGGGCGAGCGCTTGGCCAGGCCCGCGAGGTCGGAGATCTCCTCGCTCTCGTAGCCGTGGCGCGACAGCACCATGATCAGGCCGAAGGTGCCCAGCGTCGTCAGCACGTAGGTGACGATGTAGAACAGCGCGGAGCTGTAGCCGTTGGCGGCCGGCTCGGACGAGATGGCGATGACGGTGGGCGTGAAGCCCAGCAGCATGAAGCCCAGCTGCGCGATGGCCGAGTAGGCCAGCAGGCGCTTCAGGTTGCTCTGCGCGATGGCGGACAGGTTGCCGAGGGCCATCGACGTGACCGACAGCACGATCAGCATCTCCTCCCAGTCGTTGGCCTGGCCCGAGAGGCCCTCGACCAGGATGCGGAAGGTGATGCCGAACGCGGCCAGCTTGGGGGCGCCGGAGATCAGCAGCGTGACGGCCGTGGGCGCGCCCTGGTAGACGTCGGGCACCCACATGTGGAACGGCGCGAGGCCGAGCTTGAACCCCAGGCCGGCGACGATGAACACGAGGCCGAAGGTGAGCACCTGCGGGTTCTGCGTGCCCTTGTGCAGCGCCTCGAGCACGTTGGGGATGTCCAGCGTGCCGGTGGCGCCGTACATCATCGACAGGCCGTACAGCAGGAAGCCGCTGGCCAGCGCGCCCAGGATGAAGTACTTCATCGCGGCTTCGGTGGACACGGCGTGGTCGCGGCGCAGCGCGGTCAGCGCGTACAGCGACAGGCTCATCAGCTCGAGGCCGACGTAGACGACCAGGAAGTTGTTGGCCGACACCATCACCGAGATGCCCAGCAGCGAGAACATCGCCAGCGTGAGGAACTCGCCCTTGAGCAGGTCGCGCGACTTCAGGTACGGGCGCGCGAAGCCCAGCGTGATCATGGTGGCCAGCGTGGCCGACAGCGCCAGCAGGTGGCCCAGCGGGTCGATGACGACCATGCGCGACATGCCGTAGACGGTGCGCCCGACCTGCAGCTCGTTCAGGTGCATCAGCGCGAGCACGGCCAGCGAGGCCTGGGCCAGGCCGAAGCTGAACTTCAGGCGCGCTTCGGACGCGTTGACGCCGACGAGGGCCACAACCGAGGTCATCAGCAGCAGGAAGATCTCGGGGTAGACGATCGGCAACGAGGTCAGTTGAATCATGTTGTTCTTTCCGCGGCGCTCAGATCAGCTTGGGCTGGGCGACGTGCTTCAACAGCGCGTCCACAGAAACCTGCATGACGTCGGTGAAGGGCTTCGGGTACAGGCCCATCGCCAGGACTGCGAGCGCCAGCGCGGCGAGCATCAGGAATTCGCGCGGGTTGATGTCCTTGAGGCGGCTGACGCCGCCCTTGGTGACCGGGCCGAAGTACACGCGCTTGACCATCCACAGCGTGTAGGCGGCACCGAAGATCAGCGCGGTGGCGGACAGCGCCGCGACCCAGAAGTTGTAGCCGGTGGTGGCCAGGATGACCATCCATTCGCCCACGAAGCCGGCGGTGCCCGGCAGGCCGCAGTTGGCCATCGCGAACAGCACCGCGAAGGACGCGAACATCGGCATGGTGTTGGCCACGCCGCCGTAGGCCGCGATGTCGCGCGAGTGGACGCGGTCGTACAGCACGCCGATGCACAGGAACATGGCGGCCGAGACGAAGCCGTGCGAGATCATCTGGATGATGGCGCCCTGCATGCCCAGCGAATTGAAGATGAAGAAGCCCAGCGTGCAGAAGCCCATGTGGGCGATCGACGAGTAGGCGACCAGCTTCTTCATGTCGGTCTGCACCATGGCCACGAGGCCGATGTAGACGACGGCGATCAGCGACAGCACGATGATCAGCCAGGCCCAGTGATGGCTGGCGTCCGGTGCGATCGGCAGCGAGAACCGCAGGAAGCCGTACGCGCCCAGCTTCAACATGATCGCGGCCAGCACGGCGGAGCCGCCGGTGGGCGCCTCGACGTGCACGTCGGGCAGCCACGTGTGCACCGGCCACATCGGCACCTTCACCGCGAACGCGGCGAGGAACGCGAAGAACAGCGCGGTCTGCGCCGGCATGGACAGCGCCAGCTTGTGCCAGGCGAGGATCTCGAAGCTCGCGTTCGACTGGATGTACAGGTAGACCAGGGCCACCAGCATCAGCAGCGAGCCGAGCAGCGTGTACAGGAAGAACTTGAACGACGCGTAGATGCGGTTCGGGCCGCCCCAGACGCCGATGATGATGTACATCGGGATCAGCGTGGCTTCGAAGAACGTGTAGAACAGCAGGCCGTCGACGGCCGCGAACACGCCGATCATCAGGCCCGACAGGATCAGGAACGAGCCGAAGTACTGGTTGACGCGCTCCGTGATCACCTCCCACGCGGAGATCACGACGATCACCGTGATGAAGGCGGTCAGCAGCACGAACCAGACGGAGATGCCGTCCACGCCCAGGTGGTAGTTGGCGTGGAAGCGCTCGATCCACGGCAGGTTGGTCTGGAACTGCAGCGCGGCCGACGTGGTGTCGAAGCCGGTGATCAGCGGGATCGTGACGAGGAAGGCCGCGATGGCCGCGACGAGCGCGAACCAGCGCACGGCACGCGCGTTGTCGTCGCGTCCCAGCGCCAGCAGGACCACCCCTGCCAGGATCGGCAGCCAGATGGCAAGACTCAGGAAACTCATTGTTGTTCTCCGCCGGCTGGATCAGTGGGCGACGCCCAGGACGACACTTTGAAGATACGGGCCGAGCTGCCAGGTGAGCAGGCCGAACACGCCCAGGATCATCACCAGCGCGTACCAGTAGAGGTGGCCGGTCTGCACGAGGCGCACGATGCCGGCGAAGGCGCCGACCAGTCGCGCCGAACCGTTGACGAACAGGCCGTCGATCAGGCCCAGGTCGCCGCCCTTCCACAGGCCGCGGCCCAGGAGCCGGGCGCCGGCGGCCAGGACGTTCTCGTTGAACCAGTCGAAGTAGTACTTGTTCTCGAGGAGGGTCATCAGCGGCTTCAGCGCGCGGCCGAGGGCGACCGGGATGGACGGGCTGATGATGTAGAACCAGTACGAGAGCGCGACGCCCAGCGCGGCCAGGATGAACGGCAGCGACGCGAAGGCGTGCAGGCCCATGCCCAGCGCCCCGCCCTTCTCGTTGAATTCCTTGGCGAGTTCTTCCATCGCCGGGTGAGCTTCGGAATTCCAGACGACGCCGCTCCCGAAGAAGCCGCCATACAGCATGGACTTGATCGTCCAGCCGCCGATGACGGCCGACGGGATGGCCAGCGCGATCAGCGGGCCGGTGACCACCCACGGCGATTCGTGCGGTGTGTGGTCGCCATGGCCGTGGTCGTCGTGTCCATGCGCGCCGTGCGCGTGGTCGTCGTGCGCATGCGCATCGTGCGCCGCGTGCGCGACCGCGTGGCCATGGTCGCCATGGCCGTGCGCGTCGTCCTCTTCCAGCTCGGGTTCCGGGCCGTCCACCTCGGGCGGGAACGGCTTGTGGTGGAAGCGTTCCTGGCCGTGGAAGACCAGGAAGAACATGCGGAACGAGTAGAACGCCGTGACGAACACGCCCGCCGTCACCGAGAACTGCGCGAAGCCGGCGCCGGGCAGGTGGCTGGCGTAGGCCGCGTCGATGATCGAGTCCTTCGAGTAGAAGCCCGAGAAGAACGGCGTGCCGATGAGGGCCAGCGAGCCGATCAGCGACGTCCAGTACGTGATCTTCATGTACTTGCGCAGGCCGCCCATGTTTCGGATGTCCTGGTCATGGTGCATGCCCATGATGACGGAGCCGGCCGCGAGGAACAGCAGCGCCTTGAAGAACGCGTGGGTCATCAGGTGGAACACGGCCACCGGGTAGGCCGACAGGCCCAGCGCCACGGTCATGTAGCCCAGCTGCGACAGCGTGGAGTACGCGACGACGCGCTTGATGTCGTTCTGGATGATGCCCAGGAAGCCCATGAACAGCGCGGTGATCGAGCCGATGACCAGCACGAAGTTCAGCGCGGTGTCGGACAGCTCGAACAGCGGGGACATGCGCGTGACCATGAAGATGCCGGCCGTCACCATGGTGGCGGCGTGGATCAGCGCGGAGATCGGCGTGGGGCCTTCCATCGAGTCGGGCAGCCACACGTGCAGCGGGAACTGCGCGCTCTTGCCCATGGCGCCGATGAACAGGCAGATGCAGGTGGCGGTGATCAGCGACCAGCTGGTGAACGGCACGGTCGACAGCGCCAGCGCGCTGTTCTTCGTGAAGGCGTCGAACGCCTCGCCGTAGTTCAGCGTGTGCGTGTAGGTCGCGATGAGGCCGATGCCCAGGATGAAGCCGAAGTCGCCGACGCGGTTGACCAGGAAGGCCTTCAGGTTGGCGAAGATGGCCGTCGGACGCTTGAACCAGAAGCCGATCAGCAGGTACGAGACGAGGCCCACCGCTTCCCAGCCGAAGAACAGCTGCAGGAAGTTGTTGCTCATCACGAGCATCAGCATCGAGAACGTGAACAGCGAGATGTACGAGAAGAAGCGCTGGTAACCCGGATCCTCTTCCATGTAGCCGATGGTGTAGACGTGCACCATCAGCGACACGAACGTGACGACGCACATCATCATCGCGGTGAGGCCATCGATGAGGAAGCCGACTTCCATCTTCAGGCCGCCGGCGTTCATCCATTCGTAGACGGTGCCGGAGAAGTGCGCGCCGTCGTTGACGACCGACAGCAGCGTCATGAACGAGATCACGAAGGCGATGGCCACGCCCAGGATCGTGATGCGGTGCGCGTTGGCGCGACCGATCTGCTTGCCGAACAGGCCCGCGACGATCGCGCCGACCAGCGGCGCCACCGGTACCGCGACCAGTTGCGTGAGGGAGAGATTGGCAGACATGTTTTTTTATCAGCCCTTCAGCGCGTCGAGTTCGTCGGCGGCGATGGTGGCGCGGTTGCGGAACAGCACGACCAGGATGGCCAGGCCGATCGCGGACTCGGCCGCGGCCACCGTCAGGATGAAGAACACGAAGACCTGCCCCGCCATGCGGTCCTGCGCCAGCGGCAGGTAGTGCGAGAAGGCCACGAAGTTCATGTTGACGGCCAGGAGCATCAGCTCGATGGCCATCAGCAGCACGATGAGGTTGCGGCGGTTCAGGAAGATGCCGACCACCGACATGGCGAACAGCATGCCGCCCAGCGTGAGGTAGTGCGCGAGGGAAACGTCACCGATGTTCATGCCTTGCCTCCGTCCTTGGCGGGTTCCGCGGCGGGTGCGGGCGGCGCCGACGCCACCTCGATGACCGGCGCCATCTTCACGATGCGCAGCCGGTCGGCCTTGCGCGCGCGCAGCGCGAGGCCGGGGTCGAACGCCTTGCTGTCCTTGCGCTCGCGCAGGGTCAGCGCGATGGCCGCGATGATGGCCACCAGCAGCAGCACGGCGGCCACCTGCAGCGGGTACAGGTAGTTCGTGTAGACCTCGATGCCCAGCATGCGGGTGTTGCCCAGCTTGGCGACCTGCGGGTCGATCGGCGCGTCGGCGACGCGGAAGCCGCCCATCAGCACCAGCGCCATCTCGAGGGCGATCAGCACGCCGACGAGCGCGGCCATCGGGAAGTGCTTCCAGAAGCCCACGCGCAGTTCCTCGGTGTTGATGTCCAGCATCATCACCACGAACAGGAACAGCACCATGACGGCACCGACGTAGACGAGGACCAGCGCGATGGCCAGGAACTCGGCCTTGAGCATCATCCACAGGCACGCGGCGTTGAAGAACGCCAGCACCAGGAACAGCGCGGCGTGCACGGTCGATCGCGCGGTGATCACACCGAACGATGAAGCCAGCAGCACGGCCGAGAAAAGGTAGAACAGGGCGGAAATGGTTGTCATGGCAATGCTTGGCCTGTGACCTCCGGGGCGCTTGCGGGCGCCTCAGCGGTACTTGGCGTCGGCCTCCTTGGCGGCGGCGATTTCGCGTTCGTAGCGGTCGCCCACGGCGAGCAGCATGTCCTTGGTGAAGTACAGGTCGCCCCGCTTCTCACCGTGGTACTCGAAGATGTGGGTTTCGACGATGGAGTCCACAGGGCAGCTCTCCTCGCAGAAGCCGCAGAAGATGCACTTGGTGAGGTCGATGTCGTAGCGCGTGGTGCGGCGGGTGCCGTCGGCGCGGACGTCGGACTCGATCGTGATGGCCATCGCGGGGCACACGGCCTCGCACAGCTTGCAGGCGATGCAGCGTTCCTCGCCGTTGTCGTAGCGGCGCAGCGCGTGCAGGCCGCGGAAGCGCGGCGACATCGGCGTCTTCTCCTCCGGGAACTGCACGGTGATCGTGGGCGAGAAGAAGTACTTGCCGGTCAGGCGCATCCCGCGGAACAGCTCCACGAGCAGGAAGCTCGAGAAGAAGTCCTTGAAGGAGAACGACGGCGTGACGGTGGTGGTAGCAGACATGATTTTTCGAGCCTCGCCTTATTTCCAGATCGACCAGGGCGATTGCATCCACAGGCCGATGACGATCAGCCAGACGAGCGTCACGGGGATGAAGATCTTCCAGCCCAGGCGCATGATCTGGTCGTAGCGATAGCGCGGGAACGTCGAGCGCACCCACAGGAACATCGAGACCACGCAGAACACCTTGGCGAACAGCCAGATGAAGTGCGGGACGAACTCGAGGCCACCGACCGGCGCGAGCCAGCCGCCCAGGAACATGACCACGCACAGCGTCGACACGAGGATCATGTTGGCGTATTCGGCCAGGAAGAACATCGCGAAGGCCATGCCCGAGTACTCGACCATGTGGCCGGCCACGATTTCCGATTCGCCTTCGACGACGTCGAACGGGGCGCGGTTGGTCTCCGCCAGGCCCGAGATGAAGTAGACGAAGAAGATGGGCAGCAGCGGCAGCCAGTTCCACGACAGGAAGTTCAGGCCGTGGTCGGCCATCATCCCCCTGCCCTGCTGGTTGACGATCTCGCCGAGGTTCATCGTGCCCGACACCATCAGCACCACGACCAGGCAGAAGCCCATCGCGATTTCATAGCTGACCATCTGCGCGGACGCGCGCAGCGCGCCCAGGAAGGCGTACTTCGAGTTCGAGGCCCAGCCGGCCACGATCACGCCATAGACTTCCAGCGACGTGATGGCCATGACGAACAGCAGGCCCGCGTTGACGTCGGCCAGGACGACGCCCGGATCGAACGGCACCACGGCCCAGGCGGCCAGCGCCGGCATGATCGTCATCACCGGGGCGACGAAGAACAGGCCCTTGTTGGCGGCCGTCGGGCGGATGATCTCCTTGAAGATCAGCTTGACGGCGTCGGCGATCGGCGTGAGCAGCCCCAGCGGACCGACGCGGTTCGGACCCGGGCGGATCTGCGACCACGCGATGGCCTTGCGTTCCCACAGCGTGAGGTAGGCCACGAGGCCCAGCAGCGGCAGGATGATCGCGAGGATGCGGATGATCGCCCAGATCACGGGCCAGATGTACAGGCCCTGCGCCGCGTGCCAGGTGTCGATGAGGAATTGGATCATGGAGGGTTCCGTTCCGGGCTCAGGCCTTGACGACGCTGATCGCGCCGAAGGAAGCGCCGAGGCCGGCGGTCAGCACGTGGCCGGCCGGCACGCGGACGACCGTCGGTGCCAGCGTCTTGTCCAGGCGCGCGACGAGCACGGCATGCGCCTCGCCTTGCGTGACGTGCACCTTGTCGCCGGCGGCCAGGCCGAGGTCGGCCCACAGCTGGCTGGGCAGCGAGGCCTGCGGCGCGCGGGCATCGGCGGTGAGCTGAAGCGAGAGCGCGCGGCGCACCAGGCTGTCGGTGGAATAGATCGGCACGTCGGCAATCCGTTCGAAGCCGGCGCCGGCTTCGCTGTGCGGCGCCGCGGGCAGCGCCGCGTCGTTGGACAGGCGCGAGGCCAGCGTCGTGCGGTCGCCCAGCGCCTCGGCCAGCACCTCGTCGGCCGACTGCTGGCCGAAGCCGGGCAGGCCCAGCATGTCGCCCAGCACGCGCAGCACCTTCCACGCGGGACGGGTCTCGCCCAGCGGACGGGCCACGCCCTGGAACGACTGCACGAGGCCCTCGGCGTTGACGAAGGTGCCGGCGGTCTCGGTGAACGGCGAGATCGGCAGCAGCACGTCGGCGACATCGGCGGCGGCGTTGCGGAACGGGGTCAGCGCGACCACCAGGCCCGAACCGCCGAGGGCGGCGCGCGCGGCGGCGGCGTTGGCGGCATCGAGCTCGGGCTCGACGTTGAGCAGGAACAGCGCCTTCATCGGCTGCGCCAGCATCTGGCCGGCGTTCAGGCCGCCGGGGCCCGGGAGCGCGTTGACCAGTTGTGCGCCGACGTTGTTGCCGGCCTCGCCCAGGTAGCCCACCGTGGCGCCCGTGGCCGTGGCGATCCAGCCGGCCAGCGCCAGCAGCGTGGAGGCCTGCGGATGCTGCGCGGCGGCGTTGCCCAGCAGCACGGCCTTGGACGTGCCATTGAGCAGCGAGGCGGCGATGGCCTCGGCCTGCGGCGAGCCATGGCCGGCGAACGGCGCGGCGCCGCCCTGCGCCTTGGCGACGCAATGGGCGATGTCGGCCAGCGCGGCCACCCAGGCGCTCGGGGCGACGGTGAGCTGCGTGGCGACGGGCATCAGCCAGTCTTCGGCCAGCGCGTTGACGCTGTGGATCTCGGCGCCCTGGCGCGCGGCCTGGCGCAGGCGCTGCGCGAACAGCGGGTGATCCTTGCGCAGGAACGAGCCGACCACGAGCGCGCGATCGAGCTTGGACAGCGACGCGATGGAGGTGCCCAGCCAGCGCACGCCGCCGGTGTGCGCGAAGTCGGCGTGGCGCGTGCGGTGGTCGACGCTCTCGCTGCCGAGGGCTCGCACCAGCTTGGCCAGCAGGTGCAGTTCTTCCACCGTGGAGCCCGCGTGGCCCAGCGCGCCGATGCCGGCGACGCCGAACTCGCCCTTGACGCGCTTGACGCCATCGACGACGTAGTTGAGCGCGGTGGGCCAGTCGACCGTCTGCCACTGGCCGCCCTGCTTGATCATCGGGGCGGTGAGGCGGGCGTCGGAGTTCAGGGCTTCGTACGAGAAGCGGTCGCGGTCGGCGATCCAGCACTCGTTGACGTCCTCGTTCTCGTACGGGACGACGCGCAGCACCTGGTTGTTCTTGACCTGGACGACGACGTTGGCGCCGACCGAGTCGTGCGGGCTCACGCTGCGGCGGCGCGAGAGTTCCCACGTGCGGGCCTGGTAGCGGAACGGCTTGGACGTGATCGCGCCCACGGGGCAGATGTCGATCATGTTGCCGGAGAGCTCGGAGTCGATCGAGCGGCCCACGAAGGTCTGGATCTCGGCGTGCTCGCCGCGATGCGCCATGCCCAGCTCCATCACGCCGGCCACTTCCTGGCCGAAGCGCACGCAGCGGGTGCAGTGGATGCAGCGGCTCATCTCTTCCATCGAGATCAGCGGGCCGGCCGGCTTGTGGAAGACGACGCGCTTCTCCTCGGTGTAGCGCGAGGCCGAGCCGCCGTAGCCGACTGCCAGGTCCTGCAGCTGGCATTCGCCGCCCTGGTCGCAGATGGGGCAGTCGAGCGGGTGGTTGATCAGCAGGAACTCCATCACGCTCTGCTGGGCCTTGATGGCCTTGTCGCTCTTGGTGCGCACGATCATGCCCTGCGTCACCGGCGTGGCGCAGGCGGGCATCGGCTTCGGCGCCTTCTCGATGTCCACCAGGCACATGCGGCAGTTGGCCGCGATCGAGAGCTTCTTGTGATAGCAGAAGTGCGGAATGTAGGTGTCCGCCGCGTCGGCCGCATGCATCACCATGCTGCCCGGGGGAACGGAGACCTTCTTGCCGTCGAGTTCGATTTCAATCATGAGTGTGTTCGCCTAGCTCAGACCGACGCCGGAACCTGGCAGGTCTTGTGTTCAACGTGGTGAACGAACTCGCTGCGGAAGTGCTTGATCATCGCGCGCACCGGCATCGCAGCGGCATCGCCCAGCGCGCAGATGGTGCGGCCCTGGATGTTGTCGGCCACCGAGTTCAGCAGCTCGATGTCTTCCATCTTCCCGTGGCCGTGCTCGATGCGATCGACCATGCGCCACAGCCAGCCGGTGCCTTCGCGGCACGGCGTGCACTGGCCGCAGGATTCGTGCTGGTAGAAGTACGACAGGCGCAGCAGGCTCTCGACCATGCAGCGCGAGTCGTCCATCACGATGACGGCGCCCGAGCCCAGCATGGAGCCGGCCTTGGCGATGGAGTCGTAGTCCATCGTGAGCTCCATCATGATCGACGCGGGCAGCACCGGCGCCGAGGAGCCGCCGGGGATCACGGCCTTGAGCTTGCGGCCGGTGCGAACGCCGCCGGCGAGCTCGAGCAGCGTCGAGAACGGCGTGCCCATCGGGATCTCGTAGTTGCCCGGCTTGTTGACGTCGCCGACCACCGAGTAGATCTTCGTGCCGCCGTTGTTGGGCTTGCCGCACTCGAGGTAGGCCTGGCCGCCGTTGCGGATGATCCAGGGCACCGCCGCGAAGGTCTCGGTGTTGTTGATGGTGGTGGGCTTGCCGTAGATGCCGAAGCTCGCCGGGAACGGCGGCTTGAAGCGCGGCTGGCCCTTCTTGCCTTCGAGCGACTCGAGCAACGCGGTCTCTTCGCCGCAGATGTAGGCGCCGAAGCCGTGGAAGCCGTGCAGCTGGAAGCTGTAGTTCGAGCCGAGGATGTTGTCGCCGAGGTAACCGGCGGCGCGCGCCTCTTCCAGCGCTTCCTCGAAGCGTTCGTAGATCTCGAAGATCTCGCCGTGGATGTAGTTGTAGCCCACGGAGATGCCCATCGCGTAGGCCGCGATGATCATGCCCTCGATGACGATGTGCGGGTTGAACGCGAGGATGTCGCGGTCCTTGCAGGTGCCCGGCTCGCCTTCGTCGGAGTTGCAGACGAGGTACTTCTGGCCCGGGAACTGGCGGGGCATGAAGCTCCACTTCAGGCCCGTGGGGAAGCCGGCGCCGCCGCGGCCGCGCAGGCCCGACGTCTTGACCTCGGCAACGACCTGGTCTGGCGTCATGCCGCCCTCGCCTGCCAGGATCTTGCGGATGGCCTGGTAGCCGCCTCGGGCCTCGTAGTCCTTCAGGCGCCAGTTCTTGCCATCGAGGTCCGCCATGATCTGCGGGTTGATGTGGCGGCTGTGGAAGGCGGTCTCGACGCCTTGCGACTTGAATCGGGAGAGATCAACCATAAGGATATCTTTAGCCTCTCACTTGGCCTGCGCGAGCGTGTCGAGCAGATCGTCGATCCGGTCGTTGCTCATGAAGCTGATCATTTCGCGGTCGTTGATCAGCATCACCGGGGAGTCGGCGCAGGCGCCGAGGCATTCGCTCTGCTGCACGGTGAACTGGCCGTCCGCCGTGGTGCCGCCGACGGCGACGTCGAGCTTCTTGCAGATGTGGGCGAGGGCCTGCTGGCCGTCGCGCAGCTGGCACGGCAGGTTGGTGCAGACGTTGATCTTGAACTTGCCAACCGGTTGCTGGTTGTACATGTTGTAGAACGTCGTGACCTCGTAGACGGCGATGGGCGCCATGCCGAGATAGGCGGCGATCTCGTCTTCCGAATCGCGCGAGATCCAGCCGCGTTCCTGCTGCACGATGGACAGGCAGGCCATCACGGCCGACTGCTTCTGCGCCGCGGGGAACTTGGCGACTTCGCGCGCGAAGCGCTCCAGCGTGGCGGCCGACAGGGGCACGTAGGGGGTGGTGGGCTGGTTCATCGATCGATCTCGCCAAACACGATGTCCATGGTGCCGATGACGGCGACGGCGTCGGCAATCATGTGGCCGCGCGACATCTCGTCCATCGCGGCCAGGTGAGAGAAGCCGGGCGCGCGGATCTTCAGGCGGTACGGCTTGTTGGCGCCGTCGCTGATCATGTAGATGCCGAACTCGCCCTTCGGGTGCTCGACGGCGGCATACGCCTCGCCTTCGGGCACGTGGAAGCCTTCGGTGAAGAGCTTGAAGTGGTGGATCAGCTCTTCCATGTTGGACTTCATCTCGGTGCGGGTGGGCGGCGCGACCTTGTGGTTGGTCGTGATGACCGGACCGGGGTTCGCGCGCAGCCACTTGCTGCACTGCTGGATGATCTTGTTGGCCTCGCGCATTTCCTGCACGCGCACCAGGTAGCGATCGTAGACGTCGCCGTTGACGCCCACGGGCACATCGAAGTCCATCTTGGCGTACGCGTCGTAGGGCTGCGTCTTGCGCAGGTCCCACGCGATGCCGGAGCCGCGCAGCATCGGGCCGGAAAAGCCGAGGTTGCGCGCGCGCTCGGGCGTGACGACGCCGATGCCCACGGTGCGCTGCTTCCAGATGCGGTTCTCGGTGAGCAGTGTCTCGTACTCGTCGACGCGGCCCGGGAACTTGCGGCAGAAGTCGTCGATGAAGTCCAGCATCGTGCCCTGGCGGTTCTCGTTCATGCGAGCGATGGCCTTGGCGTTGTGGATGCGGGACGCCTTGTACTGCGGCATCGTGTCGGGCAGGTCGCGGTAGACGCCGCCCGGACGGAAGTACGCCGCGTGCATGCGGGCGCCGGAGACGGCCTCGTACAGGTCGAACAGATCCTCGCGCTCGCGGAACGCGTACAGCAGCACGTTCATCGCGCCGCAGTCGAGCGCGTGCGCGCCCAGCCACATCAGGTGGTTGAGCAGGCGGGTGATCTCGCCGAACATCACGCGGATGTACTGCGCGCGTTCCGGAACGTCCACGCCAAGCAGCCGCTCGATGGCCAGGCAGTACGCGTGCTCGTTGGACATCATCGACACGTAGTCGAGGCGGTCCATGTAGGGCAGCGACTGGATGTAGGTCTTGGTCTCGGCCAGCTTCTCGGTGGCGCGGTGCAGCAGGCCGATGTGCGGGTCGGCGCGCTGGATGACCTCGCCGTCGAGCTCCAGCACGAGACGGAGCACGCCGTGCGCGGACGGGTGCTGGGGCCCGAAATTGAGCGTGTAGTTCTTGATTTCAGCCATGGAATGCTGTCCGGTCAAAAGCGGCGCGGGTGCAGGAGCGCGAGTCTTGGCGTGCGGCGGCGTGCATCAGCGCAGGCCGCCGTAGTTGTCTTCGCGGATGACGCGCGGCGTGATCTCGCGCGGCTCGATCGTGACGGGCTGGTAGACCACGCGGCGCTGCTCGGCGTCGTAGCGCATCTCGACGTGGCCCGTCACCGGGAAGTCCTTGCGCATCGGGTGGCCGATGAAGCCGTAGTCGGTCAGGATGCGGCGCAGGTCGTCGTGGCCTTCGAAGATGATGCCGTACATGTCGAACGCTTCGCGCTCGAACCAGTTGGCCGCGTTCCACACCGGCGTGACGGCCGCCACCACGGGCAGGTCGTCGTCGGCGGCGAACACCTTCAGGCGCACGCGCCAGTTGTTGGACAGGGACAGCAGGTGCGACACGACGCAGAAGCGCGGGCCGTCCCAGGGCATGTCCTTGTACGACGAGTAGTCGACGCCGCACAGGTCGATCAGCTGCTCGAAGCCGAGCGTCTTGTCGTCGCGCAGCTGCCTGGCCACGGCCAGGTAGTCGGCGGCCGACACGGTGATCGTGATCTCGCCACGCTCACGCTTGAACTGGGTGATGCGGGCGCCGAGGGCGGCTTCGAGGGCGGCCTGCAGGGCGTCGAGTCGTTGGGTCATGTGGGCTGTCTACCTGTGCAGTGCGGGAGGGGCGGCTGCGTCGTGAGGATGGCGAGAACGGTCAGGCTCTGGCGATCGTGTTTTCGCGGCGGATCTTGGCTTGCAGTTGCAGGATGCCGTACAGCAGCGCCTCGGCCGTGGGCGGGCAGCCCGGCACGTAGACGTCGACTGGCACGATGCGGTCGCAGCCGCGCACCACCGAGTAGCTGTAGTGGTAGTAGCCGCCGCCGTTGGCGCACGAGCCCATCGACAGCACCCAGCGCGGCTCGGCCATCTGGTCGTAGACCTTGCGCAGCGCCGGCGCCATCTTGTTGCACAGCGTGCCGGCGACGATCATCAGGTCGCTCTGGCGCGGGCTGGGACGGAACAGCATGCCGAAGCGGTCGATGTCGTAGCGGGCGGCGCCCGCGTGCATCATCTCGACCGCGCAGCACGCGAGGCCGAACGTCATCGGCCACAGGGAGCCGGTCTTGGACCAGTTGACGAGGACGTCGACCGAGGTGGTGACGAATCCCTCTTTCAGGAGGCCTTCATTGCCTTTGGGTGCAGCCATGGTGTTGTCGCTCCGCCGGGATCACTCCCAGTCCAGCGCGCCTTTTTTCCATTCGTAGATGAAGCCGACGACCAGGATCGCCAGGAAGATCATCATTGCCCAGAAACCGGTGGCGCCGATGTCCCTCAAAGCGACGGCCCACGGGAACAGGAATGCGATCTCGAGATCGAAGAGGATGAACAGGATCGCCACGAGGTAGTAGCGAACGTCGAACTTCATGCGCGCGTCTTCGAAGGCCTCGAATCCGCACTCGTACGGAGAGTTCTTCTGCGCGTCGGGCCGCTTGGGGCCCAGGAGGAAGCCGAGCGCCTGGGGCGCGACGCCGATGCCCACCCCGACCAGGATGAACAGGATGACGGGGAGGTAGGCAGACAGGTCCATGGCTAGCTTCGTGTCGTTTGCAGGCTGCGTCGTTTGTCTGGGGGCAGAAAAAAGAGCGCCTCGACAGACCACAGCTTGCTGATCCCGAGTGCGCCCGCACGTTTCGCCGTGAACATTCTGGTTGAATGACGCAGGGCGCGTCGGCCGCGACATTCCCGAGGGGAATCCGCGACCATCTCAATATTGCAAAAACCTTGGTGCCGACGGCGAGACTCGAACTCGCACAGCTTTCGCCACTACCCCCTCAAGATAGCGTGTCTACCAATTTCACCACGTCGGCCTGAATGGTCGATGACCACCCGGTAATACCTGATCAGTTCAGTTTGCGTGAGGGATGTAGCTCACTGAACAGCCTCACATTCTATAGCGAAAAATACAGCGCTTACCCGTATCGGCTACAGAAAAATGACGCAATCGTCGCATCAACGCGTCGGGATTCCCTGCACGCCCGAGGGTGCCGCGGCCGGGGCCACGCTGGCGGCCGAAGCGGTGCCCAGCGGCGCGCTGGCCACGACGGCCGGCGGGGTGGCCTGGTCGAGGCGGTTGATCTCGGTGGCGCCCTGCGTGCCCCGGCCCGTGGACAGCACCGACATGCCCAGCGTGACCGCGAAGAAGATCGTCGCGCAGACCGCCGTGGAGCGCGACAGGAAGTTCGCGCTGCCGGTGGCACCGAACAGGCTGCCCGAGGCGCCGCTGCCGAACGACGCGCCCATGTCGGCGCCCTTGCCGTGCTGGATGAGCACGAGGCCGATCATGGCGATCGCCGAGAGGATCTGCAGGATGAAGAGGAGGTTGGTGAGGAACGGCATTTGCGTGGGACTCCAGGAAATCGTTGTTCGAATGGGCGCGGCTCAGCCTGCCGCGCGGCAGATGGCGACGAAATCGGCGGCCTTCAACGCGGCGCCTCCGATCAATCCGCCATCGATGTCTTGTTGCGAGAGCAGCGAGGCCGCGTTCTCGGGCTTCATGCTGCCGCCGTATAGCAGCTTCATGGCGTCGGCGTGCGGCGTGGCAGCGCGCAACTGGGCGCGGATCAGCGCGTGCATCTCCTGCGCCTGGTCGGGCGTGGCGACGACGCCGGTGCCGATGGCCCACACGGGCTCGTAGGCCACGACCATCTCGCCCACGCAGTGCCCCAGCTCATGGATGACGGCCGACAGCTGGCGCTTGACCGTGGCCTGCGCCGTGCCCTGCTCGCGCTGGCCCAGCGTCTCGCCCACGCACACGATGGGCGTGAGCCCGCGCGCGAGCACGGCCTTGGCCTTGTCGGCCACGAGCTGGTCGGATTCACCGTGCATCGCGCGGCGCTCGGAGTGGCCCACGATCACGTAGCGGCAGCCGAACTCGGCCAGCATCGAGGCCGAGACCTCGCCGGTGTACGCGCCCTTGTCGTGCGCCGAGCAATCCTGCGCGCCCCAGCGCACGTCGCCGCCCGCGAGCGCGACCGCCGCCTCGCTCAGGTACGGAAACGGCACGCAAACGGCCACGTCGCACCCGAACGGGCGCGCCGCGAGGATGCCCGACAGCAGTTCGGCGTTGGCCGAGTGCGAGCCGTGCATCTTCCAGTTGCCGGCGACGAGTTTCTTGCGCATGTTCTTGTACTTTCCGGTTAGGCCCAGCTGAGCATCAGCTTGCCGACGTGGTGGCCCTCTTCCATCGCCGCATGCGCGCGTGACGCGTGCGCGGCGGGAAAGACCTCCTGGACCACCGGCTGCACGCGGCGCGCGGCCAGCAGCGGCCACACCTTGTCGCGCAGCGCCGCCGCGATGGCCGCCTTGAAGGCGACCGGACGCGGGCGCAGCGTCGACCCCGTGAGCGTGAGCCGCTTGCGCAGCACCAGCCCCGCGTCGACCTGCGCCTTCACGCCGCCCTGCACCGCGATCACGACGACGCGGCCGTCCTCGGCCATGCACGACAGCTCGCGGGCGATGTAGTCACCCGCCACCATGTCCAGCACGACGTCGACGCCCTTGCCGCCCGTGATCTCCAGCGCGCGCGCGGCGAAGTCCTCGGTGCGGTAGTTGACGGCGGCATCGGCGCCCAGCTCGACGCAACGCCGGCACTTGTCGTCGGAGCCCGCGGTGGCGATCACCCGGGCGCCGAACGCCTTGGCCAGCTGGATCGCGGTCACGCCGATGCCGCTCGCGCCGCCCTGCACCAGCAGCCATTGCCCGGCGGCCAGGCGGCCGCGGTCGAACACGTTGGACCAGACGGTGAAGAAGTTCTCCGGCAGCGCGGCCGCTTCGACGTCGCTGAAGCCCGCGGGCACGGGCAGCATCTGGCCGACCGGCACCGCGCAGTACTCGGCGTAGCCTCCGCCGGCCACGAGCGCGCAGACGCGATCGCCGATCGCGAAACCGCCCGCGCCCAAGGCCGCGGCGTCACCGTCGACGATCGTTCCCGCCAGCTCCAGGCCGGGGATGTCGGACGCGCCCGGCGGCACCGGATAGTGCCCCTTGCGCTGCAGCACGTCGGGCCGGTTGACGCCCGACGCCGTCACGCGCACGAGCGCCTCGCCCGCGCCCGCGACAGGGCGCGCGCGCACGACCTCGCGCAACACCTCGGGACCGCCGAAGCCGGCGATCTCGATGGCGCGCATGGTCGTCGCGTTGGCGGCGGAGTTGCTCACGGAAGGCGTCGTCGGCTCGCGAACCGTTTATTGCGGCGCGCGATCACCCTCTTCGCGGTCGATCAGGGCCTTCATCGACAGCTTGACGCGGCCCTTCTCGTCGGTCTCGAGCACCTTGACCTTGACGATCTGGCCTTCCTTGAGGAAATCGGTGACCTTCTCGACGCGCTGGTGCGCGATCTGGCTGATGTGCAGCAGGCCGTCCTTGCCCGGGAGCAGGTTGATCAGCGCGCCGAAGTCGAGGATCTTGGTGACCGGGCCTTCGTAGACCTTGCCCACTTCCACCTCGGCCGTGATCTCCTCGATGCGCTTCTTGGCGTGCGCGGCACGCTCGGAATCGGTGGAGGCGATCGTGATCGTGCCGTCTTCCTCGATGTTGATCTGCGTGCCCGTCTCTTCGGTCAGCGCGCGGATGGTGGCGCCGCCCTTGCCGATGACGTCGCGGATCTTCTCGGGGTTGATCTTCATCACGTACAGGCGCGGCGCGAATTCCGACACCTCGGCGCTGGCGCCGGCGACGGACTCGACCATCTTGCCCAGGATGTGCAGCCGGGCTTCCTTGGCCTGCGCCAGCGCGACCTGCATGATTTCCTTAGTGATGCCCTGGATCTTGATGTCCATCTGCAGCGCGGTGATGCCCTGCGTGGTGCCGGCCACCTTGAAGTCCATGTCGCCCAGGTGATCTTCGTCGCCCAGGATGTCGGTGAGCACGGCGAAGCGCGCGCCGTCCTTGATCAGGCCCATGGCGATGCCGGCCACGTGCGCCTTCAGCGGCACGCCGGCGTCCATCAGCGACAGGCAGCCGCCGCAGACAGAGGCCATCGACGAGGAGCCGTTCGACTCGGTGATTTCCGAGACGACGCGCACCGAGTACGGGAACTCCTCCTTCGAGGGCAGCACGGCGACCAGCGCGCGCTTGGCGAGGCGGCCGTGGCCGATCTCGCGACGCTTCGGGCTGCCGACGCGGCCGGTCTCGCCGGTGGCGAACGGGGGCATGTTGTAGTGGAGCATGAAGCGCTCCGAGTACTCGCCGGCCAGCGCGTCGATGGTCTGCGCGTCGCGTTCGGTGCCCAGCGTCGTGGCGACGACGGCCTGCGTCTCGCCGCGGGTGAAGATGGCCGAGCCGTGGGCGCGCGGCAGCACGCCGGTGCGGATCTCGATGGCGCGGACGGTGCGGGTGTCGCGGCCGTCGATGCGCGGCTCGCCGGCCAGGATCTGGCCGCGGACGATCTTCGCCTCGATGTCGAACAGGAGCGCGTCGACCTTGACGGAGTCGATCTTGGCGTCGCCTTCGGCCAGCGCGGCCTGCACTTCGGCGGTGGCCACGCGCAGGGCCTGCGTGCGGGCCTGCTTGCTGCGGATCTGGTAGGCGGCCTCGAACTTGGCCTGGGCCAGTTCGCTGATCTTCGCGATCAGCGGCTCGTCCTTGACCGGGAGCTTCCACTCGCCGGTCTCGAGCCACAGCGGCTTGCCCGCGTCACGCACGAGTTCGTGGATCGCGTTGATGGCGATCTTGCCTTGCTCGTGGCCGAACACCACGGCGCCCAGCATGATGTCTTCCGGCAGCTGGTCGGCCTCGGACTCGACCATCAGCACGGCGGCTTCGGTACCGGCGACCACGAGGTCCAGCTTGGAGTCGATGCGCTGGGTCTTGCCCGGGTTCAGCACGTACTCGCCGTTGATGTAGCCCACGCGCGCGGCGCCGATCGGGCCGGCGAACGGGATGCCGGAGACGGACAGCGCGGCGCTCGACGCGACCAGCGCGGCGATGTCGGCGTCGACTTCGGGATTCAGCGACATCACGTGCACGACGATCTGCACTTCGTTGAAGAAGCCTTCCGGGAACAGCGGGCGCACCGGGCGGTCGATCAGGCGCGAGGTGAGCGTCTCGAGCTCGCTCGGGCGGCCTTCGCGCTTGAAGAAGCTGCCCGGGATCTTGCCGGCTGCGTAGGTCTTCTCGATGTAGTCGACGGTCAGCGGGAAGAAGTCCTGGCCCGGCTTGGCTTCGCGCTTGGCCACGACGGTGGCCAGCACCACGGTGCCTTCGATGTCGACCAGCACGGCGCCGGTGGACTGGCGGGCGATCTCGCCGGTCTCCATGCGAACGGTATGCGCGCCCCATTGGAACGACTTGGTGACCTTGTTGAACATGCTCATGTGTTCTTTCTCCGCGAATTTGATTTAGGTACGTTGCGCCGTATCGTGGCGCGGGAGACGGGAGGCGACCGTTCAGTGGCGTGATGCCATTCCAGCGCGGTTCACTCGAACCGCGGTGGAATGACACATCGGCGCCGGCAGGGCAACGGTGCGAACTCCAAACGCAAAGAGCCTGTCCTGGAGGATTCCAGACAGGCTCTCTTGTTGCATCAGTGCCTTATTTGCGCAGGCCGAGCTTGCCGATCAGGGCGAGGTAACGCTGGGCGTCGGTCTTCTTCAGGTAGGACAGCAGGCTCTTGCGCGAGTTGACCATCTTCAGCAGGCCGCGGCGACCGTGGTGGTCCTTGGCGTGTTGCTTGAAGTGGGGGGTCAGCGCGTTGATGCGGGCGGTCAGCAGTGCGACCTGGACTTCCGGGGATCCGGTGTCGGCCGTGCCACGGGCGTGGGCGGCGATGATTTCTGCGGTGTTGATGTCAGCCATGCGGATTTCCTGTGATGTTGATTCGGAAACCGGCAGCGCTGGCCCGGGACGCGGCCCGGATTCGCAGCCACGACGCGTCCGCTGGGGGCGACGGGGCCTGCTCGGTTTCCTTGACGACTTGCGCACCCGAGTGAAACCGACCCGGGGCGTGCTGGATCTGCCGACGGACCCCCCACCGAGGTGGACTGCTCCGAGGACAAGAATGGGATTATAGCCGAACGGACAGAAGCGCCGCAAACCCGCCTGCGGCCGCGTCCGGCAGGACGCCGCCGTCGAGCTGGTCGGGCCCGGAGCCGGCGCGGATGGTGGGCGCGCCAGCCCGATTTTCAATGCGGTGGCCCGAAAAATATCGCCTCTTGAAATGGTTTCGGCCGCGACCAAGTTGGGAGTCATGCGACGCTGCCGCCGCGCCGAATCCCGGCGAGGACGACGTCCACGACTCTTCCAACCAAAGGAATCCATCATGTTCATCGTCCCCGTCTCCCGCCACGCCGCCGCCCGCGCCCGTCATTTCGACCGCCTGTTCGACGGCGCGCTCGACCAGTTCTTCGTGCAACCCTCCGACGCCGCGCCGGTGCGCCGCCCGGCCATCGACGTCGCCGAATCCGACGCCGGCTACGTCGTCACGCTGGACGTGCCGGGCGTGACCCGCGAGGACGTCAAGGTGTCCATCGACGGCCGCCGCGTGAGCATCGTCGCCGAGGCGCGCGCCGCCGAAGCCGCCGCCGAGACCCCGGCCGCGGAAGGCGCCGAGGCCGCCAGGCCCGCTGAGCGCGTGATCCTGCGCGAGCGCGCCGTTGCCAGCTTCGCCCGCAGCTTCACGCTGCAGTCGGAGATCGACCAGGCGTCGTCGCAGGCCAAGCTCGACAACGGCGTGCTCACGCTGACGCTCACGAAGCGCCAGCCCGCCACGAGCCAGCTGACCGTCAACTGAGTTCCTCGAACGGTCGCGCCTCGCGCACGGCCTTGGCGGCGGGATCCCAACGTTTCCTCTGCCCACGAGTCCTTCGCGCCCCGGTGCGAAGGACTTTTTTTCGCCGGTTCAGATCTGCGCGAGCGGCCAGCGCGGCTTCACGTCGAACGCGTAGTTCGCCTGGGCCAGCCCGGGATCGCCCTGCAGCCGCAGCGCGCCGGCCAGCGCGATCATGGCGCCGTTGTCGGTGCACAGCGCGAGCTCCGGGTAGTGCACGCGCAGCCCGCGGCGCGCGGCGGCGGCGTTCAGCTGCTCGCGCAGGCGCGTGTTGGCGCCGACACCGCCGGCCACCACCAGCCGCGAGAGCCGCGTCTCCTGCAGCGCCCGCAGCGACTTCTTCAGCAGCACCTCGACGATCGCCGCCTGCGTACTGGCCGCGATGTCCGCGCGCTGCTGCTCGCTCGGCGCCGGGCCCAGCTTTCTCACCGCGGTCATCACGGCCGTCTTCAGGCCGGAAAACGAGAAGTCAAGGTCGCCGCTGTGAAGCAGGGGACGCGGCAGGTCCACCGCCTCGGGATCGCCGTGCGCCGCCAGCGCGGCCAGCGCCGGGCCGCCGGGATAGCCCAGGCCCAGCAGCTTGGCCGACTTGTCGAAGGCCTCGCCCGCGGCGTCGTCGATGGTCTCGCCCAGCATCTCGTAGTGCCCCACCCCGTCGACCCGCATCAGCTGGGTGTGGCCGCCCGACACCAGCAGCGCCACGAACGGGAACTCCGGCGGGTCGGCCGACAGGAACGGCGACATCAGGTGCCCCTCTAGGTGGTGCACGCCCAGCGTGGGCTTGCCCAGCGAGGCCGCCAGCGCGCAGGCGACGCCCGCCCCCACCAGCAACGCGCCGGCCAGGCCGGGGCCGCGGGTGAAGGCGACGACGTCGATGTCCTCCTTGGCCAGCGCCGCGTCGGCCAGCGCCGCCTCGAGCAGCGGCAGCACCCGCCGCACGTGGTCGCGCGAGGCCAGCTCGGGCACCACGCCGCCATAGGCCTGGTGCATGCGGATCTGGCTGTGCAGGGCCTGGGAACGCAGACGCGGCACGCCGCCGACGTTTGTTTCGACCAGCGCCACGCCGGTCTCGTCGCAGGAAGATTCGATGCCAAGAACGATCATGAGGCAGTGTAAGTGTGCATTAATCGACTCAGTTCGTTACAACCTCGGGGCCCGTCCGCTTCCGAAAATCGAAATGAGCGGTTTTAATCGGGCACGTGGTGATATTCGGCCTCACTCGCTGGCGGACAATGTTCCGACCAATCAATACACAAGGCCGTCGACAGTCGTTGGGAATCATGAAGCAATACAAACTCACTGCTTGGCCGGACCTCACGCCGCGATTCCATACCACCGCCATGCGCCGCGTGGTGAGCGAGTTGTCGCAGCGCTTCGTCAGTGTGCGCGACCTGGCCCGCAGCTGCGGCGCCAGCGCCCGCGACATCGAGGAACTCATCGCGAAGCTGGAGAAGGACGGCATGCTCATGGCGCGCGCCATGCCGCAGTCGGTCAACCAGTCCAGCGCCTGGCAGCAGTGGTGGCCGGTGGCCGCTGTCCGCGGCATGGTCCGCGAGTGGCGCTGAAATTTCCCGACGGCAGTCTCCTGCCTTCCTTGCAAAGCGGCCTCCGGGCCGCTTTTTGTTTGGCCGCTCCGAGTTTGACGCCAATGTGACAACTCGGCGCAAGGCTTCAATGATTCTCGCGGGCGTGGTTGATCGTGTATTTCGGGATCTCGATCACCAGGTCCGTCGCGGCCACGATGGCCTGGCAGGACAGGCGGGATTGCGGCGTCAGGCCCCAGGCGCGATCCAGCAGGTCGTCCTCGGCCTCATCGGCCTCGCCCAGCGAGTTGAAGCCCTCGCGCACGATCACGTGGCAGGTGGTGCATGCGCAGCTCATGTCGCAGGCGTGCTCGATGGCCACGCCGTTCTCCAGCAGCGCCTCGCACACGGAGGTGCCGGGCGCGACGGCGATCGTCTTGCCCTCGGGGCACAGCGCGGCATGGGGAAGGATCTTGATGGTGGTCATAGTTCGTTGACGTTGCGGCCGGCGAGCGCTTCGCGGATACCGCGGTTCATGCGGGCGGCGGCGAAGCCTTCGGTGCCCTCGGCGAGCGCCTCGACGGCGGCCTCGATCGCGCGCGGCCCGTCCGAGGGACTCGCGTCCCGCGCGGCGGCGCGAACGCGCGCGACGAGCGCGTCCACCGCGGCGCGCTCGGCGGCCGACAGCAGGTCGCCGTCGGCCGCCAGCGCCGACTCGGTGGCCAGGATCATGCGCTCGGCGTCCACCTGGGCCTCGCGCAGGCTGCGCGCGGCCATGTCGGATTCGGCGGTCGCGAAGCCGTCCTTGAGCATGCCGGCCACCTGTTCGTCGGTGAGGCCGTAGCTGGGCTTGACGACGATCGCGGCCTCCACGCCCGAGCCGAGCTCCTTCGCGCTGACGCTCAGCAGTCCGTCGGCGTCGACCTGGAAGGTGACGCGGATGCGCGCGGCGCCGGCCACCATCGGCGGGATGCCGCGCAGCTCGAAGCGCGCCAGCGAGCGGCACTCGGACACCAGCTCGCGCTCGCCCTGCACCACGTGCACGGCCATCGCGGTCTGGCCGTCCTTGAAGGTGGTGAAGTCCTGCGCCTTGGCGGTGGGAATCGTGGAGTTGCGCTCGATCACGCGTTCCACCAGCCCGCCCATGGTCTCCAGGCCCAGCGACAGCGGCGTGACGTCCAGCAGCAGCAGGTCGCCGCTGGCGGCGTTGCCGGCCAGCGCGTTGGCCTGGATCGCGGCGCCCAGCGCCACGACCTCGTCCGGGTTCAGGTTGGTCAGCGGCGGCTTGCCGAACAGCCTGGCCATCGCCTCGCGCACGGCCGGCATGCGCGTGGAGCCACCCACCATCACCACGCCCTGCACGTCTTCCGCGGACACCTTGGCGTCGCGCAGCACGCGCTTGATCAGGCGCAGCGTGGTGGCCGTGAGCTCCGACGTGGCGACGTCGAACTCGGTGCGGTCGACGTCGAGGTCGTGCACGACACCGTCGACCTCGAAGCTCACACTGACCTCGTCGATGCCGCTCAGCGCCTCCTTGGCGTGCCGCGCCGCCGTCAGCACGCGGCGGCGCTCGCGCGGCGTGAGCGCCTCCAGCGCCCGCAGGCCGGCCCGCTGCAGCAGCGCGCTGGCCAGGCGCTGGTCGTAGTCGTCGCCGCCGAGCGCCGAATCGCCGCCGGTGGCCACCACCTCGAACACGCCGCGCGCCAGGCGCAGCAGCGAGACGTCGAAAGTGCCGCCGCCCAGGTCGTAGACGGCGTAGAGGCCCTCCACGCCCTGGTCGAGCCCGTAGGCGATGGCCGCGGCGGTGGGCTCGTTGATCAGGCGCAGCACGTTCAGGCCCGCCAGCTGCGCGGCGTCCTTGGTGGCCTGGCGCTGCGCGTCGTCGAAGTACGCGGGCACGGTGATGACCGCGCCGTGCACGTCGTCGTCGAAGGTGTCCTCGGCGCGGAAGCGCAGCGTGGCCAGGATCTCGGCCGAGACCTCCACCGCCGTCTTCACGCCGTCGCGCGTGCGCACGCCCACCATGCCGGGCTGGTCGACGAACTGGTACGGCAGGCGCTGGTGGCCCGCCACGTCGGCCAGCGCGCGGCCCATGAAGCGCTTGGCGGAGACGACCGTGTTCTCGGCGTCCTCGCCCTGCGCCGCGAGCGCGTCGTGGCCGATCTGGCGGCCGCCGCCCTCGAGGTAGCGCACGGCCGAGGGCAGGATCACGCGGCCTTCGTCGTCGGGCAGGCATTCGGCCACGCCGTGACGCACCGCGGCCACCAGCGAGTGCGTGGTGCCGAGGTCGATGCCCACGGCGATGCGACGCTGGTGCGGGTCGGGCGCCTGGCCGGGTTCGGAGATCTGGAGCAATGGCATCTGTTGGGTGCTTCTTATTCGAGCGCGTCGACGCGGCGGTCGATGTCGCTCATGAACTTGTCGACGAACATCAGGCCGCGCACGGTGCCGGCGACGGCCCGCCAGTCGACGCTCGCGGCGCCGTCGATCTGCGCCTGCAACGACTTCAGCGTCGCGTCGCGCGAGGCCGTGACCTCGTCCGACAGTGCGTCCACCGCGTCCAGCGACGTCGCCTCGGACAGCGCGTCGCGCCATTCCATCTGCTGCATCAGGAACGCGCCGGGCATCGCGGTGTTGCTCTCGGCCTCGAGGTCGGCGCCGTGCAGCGAACACAGGTAGGCGGCGCGGGCGAGCGGATCCTTCAGCCGGCGGTAGGCCTCGTTGATGCGGACTGCCCACTGCATCGCCACGCGCTGCGCGGCGGCCGTCTCGGTGGCGAAGCGGTCGGGATGCGCGGCGCCCTGCAGCTGCTTCCACGTCGCGTCGAGGCGCGCGAGGTCGATCGCGAACCGTTCGGGCAGGCCGAACAGCTCGAAGTCGGTGTGCTGCAGGCTCAGGCCGGCGTCCATCGCTTCTCCATGAACACGGACGCCTCGGCGTTGTCGGGATAGCCGCCATACACGGGGCGCGGCACGTAGCCGCAACGCGCGTAGAGCCTCAGCGCCTCGAGCTGCGGAGGGCCGCTCTCGAGCAGCGCGCGATCGATGCCGCGTTGCCGCAGCTCGCGCTCGAGCGCGGTCAGCAGCTGCTCGCCGATGCGCTCGCCGCGCCTCGCGGGCGACACGAACATGCGCTTGATCTCGCCGTAGGGCTGGCCGCCGGTCGCGGCTTCGGCGGGCATCAGGCGCACGGCGCCGCAACCCACGAGCGTGTCGCCGTCCCAGGCCCCGAGAAAGGTGACCGACGGCAGCTTGAGGCCGCCCAGGTCGACGATGTACACGTCCTCGGGATCGTAGAGCGACGCCAGGTACGCATCGAGCTCGGCGATCAGCGCGAGCACCTGCGGGTGGTCGGGCGGCGTGGGTCGGATGGCTAGGGTCATGAAGTGGAGGCGCCAGCAAAAAGGCGCGACGAGTGCCGCGCCTTCGAGGCGAACAGGGCCAGGAGATGCTCAGACGCGAAAGGATTCGCCGCAGCCGCACTTGTCCTTCTCGCGCGGGTTGTGGAACTTGAAGCCCTCGTTGAGGCCCTCGCGCACGAAGTCGAGCTCCGTGCCGTCGATGTAGGGCAGGCTCTTCGGGTCGACCAGCACCTTGACGCCGTGGCCTTCGAAGATCACGTCTTCCGGCGCGAAATCGTCGGCGTACTCAAGCTTGTAGGCCAGGCCCGAGCAGCCGGTGGTCTTCACGCCCAGGCGCACGCCGACGCCGCGGCCGCGCTTGGAGATGTAGCGCGTCACGTGCTTCGCGGCGCGCTCGGTCAGGGTCACCGCCATCGTCGCTGCGCCTCAGGCGTTCGCGGACGCAGACTCGGCCACAAGCGCCGCGACGGGCGTCTCGGCGCCGTGGCGCGCCTTGTAGTCGCTCACCGCGGCCTTGATCGCGTCTTCCGCGAGGATGGAGCAGTGGATCTTGACCGGCGGCAGCGCGAGTTCCTCGGCGATCTGCGTGTTGCGGATGGCCATGGCCTCGTCGAGCGACTTGCCCTTGACCCATTCGGTGACCAGCGACGACGAGGCGATGGCCGAGCCGCAGCCGTAGGTCTTGAAGCGCGCGTCCTCGATCAGGCCCGTGGCCGGGTTGACCTTGATCTGCAACTTCATCACGTCGCCGCACGCCGGCGCGCCGACCATGCCGGTGCCCACGGTGTCGTCACCCTTGTCGAAGCCACCCACGTTGCGCGGGTTCTCGTAGTGGTCGATGACCTTGTCGCTGTATGCCATGTTGCCCTCAACGAATAGTTATGTGGTGGTCAGTGGGCAGCCCACTGGATCGTGCTGATGTCGATGCCGTCGCGGTACATGTCCCACAAGGGCGACAGCTCGCGCAGGCGCGCGACCGTGTCCTTGAGCATGGCGATCGCGGAATCGATCTCTTGTTCGGTGGTGAAGCGGCCGATGGTCATGCGCAGCGATGAGTGCGCCAGCTCGTCGCTGCGGCCGAGGGCGCGCAGCACGTAGCTGGGTTCCAGGCTGGCCGACGTGCACGCCGAGCCCGACGACAGCGCCAGGCCCTTGACGCCCATGATCAGCGACTCGCCCTCGACGTAGTTGAACGAGATGTTCAGGTTGTGCGGCACGCGGCGCTCGAGGTCGCCGTTGACGAACACCTGTTCGATGCCCGACAGGCCCGCGTACAGGCGCTGCTGCAGCGCGCGGATGCGTTCGCGCTCGGCGCCCATCTCCTCGCCGGCGATGCGGAAGGCCTCGCCCATGCCAACGCACTGGTGGGTCGGCAAGGTGCCCGAGCGCATGCCGCGCTCGTGGCCGCCGCCGTGCATCTGCGCCTCGAGGCGCACGCGCGGCTTGCGGCGCACGTACAGCGCGCCGATGCCCTTGGGGCCGTAGGTCTTGTGCGAGGCCAGGCTCATCAGGTCGACCGGCAACTGGCCCAGGTCGATGTCCACCTTGCCCGTGGCCTGCGCCGCGTCGACGTGGAAGATGATGCCGCGCTCGCGGCACAGCGCGCCGAGGGCCGGGATGTCCTGGATCACGCCGATCTCGTTGTTCACGAACATGACCGAGGCCAGGATCGTGTCGGGACGGATCGCCGCCTTGAACTTCTCGAAGTCCAGCAGGCCGTTGGCCTCGACGTCGAGGTAGGTGACCTCGAAACCCTGGCGCTCCAGCTCGCGCATGACATCGAGCACGGCCTTGTGCTCGGTCTTGACGGTGATCAGGTGCTTGCCGCGCGTGCTGTAGAAATTGGCCGCGCCCTTGATGGCGAGGTTGTTCGACTCGGTGGCGCCGGACGTCCAGACGATCTCGCGGGAATCGGCGCCGATCAGCGCGGCGACCTGGCCGCGCGCGCGTTCGACGGCCTCCTCGGCTTCCCAACCCCACGCGTGCGAGCGCGAGGACGGGTTGCCGAAGTGTTCACGCAGCCAGGGAATCATTGCGTCGACCACGCGCGGGTCGACCGGCGTCGTCGCGCCGTAGTCCATGTAGATCGGGAGATGCGGGGTCATGAGTCGGGGAACCAGGATTACTTCGAGAACGCGTTGCCCAGCGCGAACACGGAGTTCGGCGCGTTGATCTTGATGGGCTTGACGACGGGCTGCGACGAGATGGCGCGGCGCACGGGCACCTCTTCCACCGAGATGCCCTTGGCGAGCTGCTCGTCGACCAGCTTCTTGAGCGAGATCGAATCGAGAAACTCGATCATCTTGACGTTCAGGCTGGCCCACAGGTCGTGCGTCATGCAGCGGCCGGTGTCGTCGCCCATGCAGTTTTCCTTGCCGGCGCAGCCGGTGGCGTCGATGGGCTCATCGACGGCGACGATGATGTCGGCCACCGTGATGGACTCGGCGCCGCGGCCGAGCGAGTAGCCGCCGCCGGGGCCGCGCGTGCTCTCGACGAGCTCGTGGCGGCGCAGCTTGCCGAACAGCTGTTCCAGGTACGACAGGGAGATCTGCTGACGCTGCGAGATGGCAGCGAGGGCGACCGGACCATTGCTGGAGCGGAGGGCCAGATCGATCATTGCCGTGACAGCAAATCGGCCTTTGGTGGTCAGACGCATGAGGTGCTCTCCTGGGGGTGTTTGGGGCCATCGACTTCGTTCCGCGCCGCGCGTCGCTGGAGGACGCGTGACTGGAGGTCGGAGAGGAGTGATAACCCTTGGTTGATTCCGAGCGTTTTAGTCGATTATGCCAGAAGCCTAGCGATTCCGTCGACTATGGGCCGCAGGAATGCTGCGGCGCCGCAGAGCATGCGCCTTTTGCCATTGACGCCCGGTGAAGCGGGCCCTGAATCCACACTCCGGAAAGCGGTCTTCAGGCCATCAAACTGATCAATTCGAAACCCTGGACGCGATGAATCCGGCGGCCGCCGCGTCGACCAGGTCGAGCACGTGCTCGAAGTCTTCGGCGCCGCCGTAGTACGGGTCGGGCACCACCGCAGACCCCGCCTGGGGCGCGTAGGACATCAACAGCGCCACCTCCGCCCGCGACCCCGCCGGCTGGAGTTGTCGCAGGTTGGCAAGGTTGTCCTCGTCCATCGCCAGGATGAAGTCGAAGCGGTCGAAGTCGGCGACCTCCACCTGGCGGCCGCGCAAGGCCTTCATCTTCAGCCCGCGTCGTTCACCGTGCGTCACTGCACGGCGGTCGGGGGGCGAGCCGACGTGGTAGTCGGCAGTGCCGGCCGAGTCCACCTCGATGCGGTCCTGCAACCCGAGGTCGTGCACCTTCTTGCGCAGCATCGCCTCGGCGGTGGGCGAGCGGCAGATGTTGCCCAGGCAGACCATCAGTACCCGGATCTTCTTCGACGCGTCGGTGTGCATGCGACGAAGTATCCCTCGCCGCCCCGCCCGTGCAAGCGACTACGGCCGCGCCGGCTCGCCGGCGCTCCCACGATCGTGCGGCAGCGTGACGCGGACGATCAGCCGCAGCAGTTCCAGTGGCCGCAGCGGCTTGGCGCAATGCGCGTCGAAGCCGGCCGCGAGCGCCTGGTCGACATCCTGCCCGCGCGAGAACGCCGTCAGCGCGATGGCCGGCACGCGATGTCCGGCGGGTTCGGTGCGGCGGATCTCGCGAATCAGCGCGTAACCGTCCTTGCCCGGCATGCCGACGTCGCTCAGCAGTACGTCCGGCCCGAAGTCCGCCAGGCGGCGCAGGCCGGCGTCGGCGTCGGTGGCGACCTCCACGCGCGCGCCCCGGTCGGAGAGCACGATCTCGAGCGCGGCCAGGCTGTCGCGGTCGTCGTCCACCAGCAAGATCCTGATGCCGGCCAGCAGATTCGCCGGCAGGTCGTCCGGGAGCGCGGCGATGGCGCTCGACACCGGCGCGGCGGCGCGCTCTTGCGGCAGCAGCGTCGGCAGCCGGATGTCGAATCGTGCGCCGTGACCCGGCCCCGCGCTGGACGCGACGATCGTGCCGCCGTGCAGTTCGACCAGGTGCTTGACGATGGCCAACCCGAGCCCCAGGCCGCCGCGCGTGCGCGTGGCCGCTGTCTCGCCCTGGCTGAAACGGTCGAACAGATAGGGCAGGAACTCCGCGTCGATGCCGCGGCCACTGTCGGCAACGGAAAGGAGCAGCGCGTCGGCGCTGTCCTCCAGCGAGATCGCGACGCACCCGCCCGGCTGGCTGAACTTGATCGCGTTGCCGACCAGGTTCCAGAGCACCTGGCGGACGCGCCCGACGTCCGCGCGCAGGCGGCGCAGCGGCGCCTCGAAGGTGCACGCCAGTTCGACGCCGCGAGCGGCGGCCTGTTCGCGCAGGTCCTCCAGCGCGCTGCGCACCAGTTCGCCCGGATCGCACCACTCGTGCGCCAGTTGCAGCTTGTCCATGTTGATGCTCGACATGTCCAGGATGTCGGCGATGAGACGCGCCTGCGCCTTGCCGTTGCGCTCGATGGCCTTGAGGCCGCGCAGCGTGATGTCGGTGCCGCCCTGTTGAAGCAGCACGTGCGTCCACCCCATGATGGCGTTCAGCGGGGTGCGAAGTTCGTGCGACAGCACGGCGATCAGGTCGTCCTTGAGCCGGTTGACGCGTTCGGCCTCGCGGCGCGCGGTCTGCTCGCGCTCCAGGAGTTCCAGGCGTTCCTGGTGGATCAGCACGCGCTCGGAGACGTCGGTGGCCATCGCCATGCTCAGTCCTTCCCGGAGGAACGGCGACACGCTCCACTCGACGTGCACGCGCGCGCCGGCCGCGTCGACGAGCGGGAACTCCGCCTGCCCGCCGAAGGTCGGTGGCGGCGCGAGGCCGTCGATCCAGTCGGGCGCCACGAAGTCGCCGACCCGCCTGCCCACGACGCCTTGCAGGTCGCGCCGCAACAGCCGCAGCAGCGCCGGGTTGGCATCGACGATGCGTCCGTCGGCGTCAAGCAGGCAGATGCCCCCGCGCGCCTTGGAGTACAGCGTCCGGAACTTGTCGTCGAGCTCTGCGTACAGCGCGACGACGCCGCGATTGGTGTCCGCCAGTTCCTGGCGCAACGCCGAGAGCTCGGCGGCCTGCGCCGCGACGATCGCGGCGAGGGCCGGCTCCGGCCTGAGGGCGAGCACCGGCGACGTCATGCGCGTGCCACCGCGGACGCCCGCACGACGATGACCGTCGCGTCGTCGCGCCCGCCGATGTGGTCCCGGATCAGCCAGGCCGCGATGATGGCGGGATCGCACTGGAGCAGGCCCGGGGTACTGCGCAGGCTCCAGCGGCCGGCCAGGCCGTCGGAGTGCATGACGAACAGTGCATGGTCGGGCCACGCTTCGCTCACGTCGTGCAGGCGGCCCATCCGCAGCCCGAGCGTCCCGTGCTGGCACAGGAACGAACGGTCGCCGACGCCCGATGTGAGCCGGCCGGCGATGTTGCCGGCACCGCAGAACGTGACGTTGCGGCCGTCGGCATCGAGATGGGCGATGGCCGCCGAGCCGCCGCGCGTCGCGCTCATGCCGGTGTCCGCGCGGGCGAGCGTCACGGACGGCGGATCGAACGGTGCGAGGCGGAATGCCTCCAGGCACGCCTGCGCCGCCGTCGCGGCCTCCGGCCCGTGGCCCAACCCGTCCACCAGCAGCACGCTGGCCAGGCCCCCGCGCTGGACGATCGCCCAGTCGTCCCCGCAGTGGGTTTCTCCAGCCGCCGGCACCGCGACAGCGCCATGGCTGAAGCGGCCGGTCGCGGGCGGACGCGCACCGATGCGTCGCGGGGCGACGCGCGCCAGCACCACCGTGCCGCCCGGCACCGCGGAGAACGCGGCGAATTCGTCGGACAGCCGGCGCACCGCGCCCAGGCCGGTGCCCGGCGTCATCGACGCCGTCACGCCGTCGCGCAGGCAGTGTTCGACATCGGCCATGCCGGGACCGCTGTCGACGGCCAGCACCTCGATCCCGTGGCCCGCGGGCCCCTCGCGCACGGCCACGAGCAGGCGTCCGCCCTGGGCGTGCCGCACGAGGTTGGCGCCGAGCTCGGTCACCACCAGCGCAAGCCGCCCGCTGGTCGTCTCGTCGAATTCCAGCCGCCCGGCCATCTGCACGCTCTTGCGACGCGCCTCGCCGACCTGGCTCGCTTCGTTCATGTCGAACACCCGGTGATGCATCGTCAGGCCCAGCGGGTGATGGTCACGCAGGTGCCCTCGCCCACCACCGACCGGATGGCGAAGTCGTGCACCAGCCGCTTGCTGCCGGACAGTCCCAGTCCCATGCCGCCGCCGGAGGTCCAGCCGTCGGTGAGCGCCAGCGCGATGTCGGGGATGCCCTGGCCGTGATCCTCGAAGTCGAGCCGCAGCCCGGCGCGCGCGTCGCGTCGGACGATGGCCCAGCGCATCTCACCGCCGCCGCCGTGCACGAGCGTGTTGCGTGCCAGCTCGCTGGCGGCGGTGACCATGCGCGTCTGGTCGACCAGCGAGAAGCGCAGGGTCTGGACGAGGCTGCGCACCGCCTGGCGACAGCTGACGACGTCGGCCTCGACGCGCAACTCCAGCACCTCAGGCGTCGGGGTCACGCGCGCGCTCCTCGCCTGCCAGCCGCAGCAGGCGCATCCCGCGCTCCACGTTGAGCGCGGTGCGCACGCCGTGCAGCGACAGGCCCAGTTCGACGAGCGTGATCGCGACGGCCGGCTGCATGCCGACGACGACGGTCGCCGCGTCGAGCACGCGGGCGACACCCGAGATGCCCGCCAGCATGCGTCCGATGAAGGAGTCGACGATCTCCAGCGCCGAGATGTCGATCAGCACCGAGCGCGCGCCGCTGGACTCGATCTTGTTGGCCAGGTCGTCCTGCAGCGAGACCGCCGCGTGGTCCTGCAGGTCGACCTGGATCGTCACCAGCAGGCAGTCGCCCATCTGGAGGATCGGGATGCGTGTCATCGCGCGCCGTCTCAGGCGGCGGCGGTGCGAGTGACCGTGTAGCCGCTGCGCTTGAGCGCCACCGACAGCGCATCAGCCAACGTCGCCTTGGTGGTGATGCCCTGCAGGTCGATGCCCAGGTGGACGATGGTCTGGGCGATCTGCGGTCGGATGCCGCTGATGATGCAGTCGGCGCCCATCAGGCGGATGGCCGTCACCGTCTTCAGCAGGTGCTGCGCGACGAGCGTGTCGACCGCGGGCACGCCGGTGATGTCGATGATCGCGAGCTCGGAGCCGGTGTCGACGATGCGTTGCAGCAGCGACTCCATCACCAGCTGGGTGCGTCCGCTGTCGAGCGTGCCGATCATCGGCACGGCCAGCACGCCGTCCCACAGCTTGATCACGGGTGTCGACAGCTCCAGCAACTCGTCCTGCTGGCGCTTGATGATGTCCTCGCGCGAACGCTGGTAGACCTCGAGCGTGAACTGCGCCATCCTGTCGACCAGGCTCGACACCGCCCACAACGAGGCGACGAGCATCGGCGGCTCGTTGGCGAGGTGCTGCTGAAGCCGGGCGAACAGCGGCCGCTTGAACGACAGCAGGAACCAGCTCGTCTCGCCCGCGGTGGCGCCCTGCGCCGCGCGCGATCGGGACAGCGACTCCAGCACGCCGCGCAAGCGTTCCCACGCGAGGCCTTCGAAGGCACCGACGTCGCCTTCGGCGCGCAAGCCGTCATGCACCGCGCGGGCGATCTCGAGCGCTTCCTCGACGATCGCTTCGCTGGAACTGCTGGCGCGGCTCGCCCCGGTCGCCCCGGACACCTCGGCCAGCCATTCGCGCACCACGGCCTTCGAGTCGGCGAGCACATCCGTGATCGCCACATATTCTGGTTTCATCAAGTTCCTGTCGAAGTCGTCGCGCACGCGACGTGCTGGGGAGAGAGCGTCCCGCCGGCCCGCCGTCCGGCAGTTGCCCATCGGTACCGCGCCTGTGACGGGCAATGCGGCGCACGCTTGCGCCGCGCGCACCCGGACACGCACGCCGTACACCCTGCGTGTGCACGTCAAGTGTGCGGGTGCGCCGGCCACCCGTATGTGCGCCGGTGCACATAGCGGGAAATATCGTCGGTGCGAGGCCGGCCTCGCGGCGCGCCCACCGTGGGCGCGCGCGGCTCAAGCTCGCGCGCCGAGACGCAGCCGGCCAGCGCGGCACTTCGATCGACGCCCAGCGCCTCGTAGGCGAGCGCCGCCGCCCAGGTGCTCGATCGCCGCCGCACCCCACTCCAGGCGAACGGAGGCACCGCGTTGCGCGACCCAGCTCACGCCTTGCGCACGGCCGCGGGCGCGGACACCACGATGGCGTCGTGCCCCGCGCTGCCGAAGGCCTGCTCGCGCAGCAACGCGAGCTGGTCGCGCACGCGCGCCGCCTTCTCGAACTCGAGGCTCTTGGCGTGCTCCAGCATCTGCTTCTCGAGCAGCTTGATGCGCTTGCCGAGATCCTTCTCGCTCATCGCCTCCACCTCGGCGGCCTGCTGCGCGAACTTCAGGTCGTCCTTGCCCGAACGCTCGGCGGCCACGCCGTCGATCAGGTCGCGGATGGTCTTGCGGATGCCGCGCGGCACGATGCCGTTGGCCGCGTTGTGCGCGATCTGCTTCGCGCGCCGGCGCTCGGTCTCGTCGATGGCCCTGCGCATCGAGTCGGTCATCTTGTCGGCGTAGAGGATGGCCTGCCCGTTGACGTTGCGGGCCGCGCGGCCGATGGTCTGGATGAGGCTGCGCTCGGCGCGCAGGAAGCCTTCCTTGTCGGCGTCGAGGATGGCCACCAGCGACACCTCGGGGATATCGAGGCCCTCGCGCAGCAGGTTGATGCCCACCAGCACGTCGAACACGCCCAGGCGCAGGTCGCGCAGGATCTCCACGCGCTCCACCGTGTCGATGTCGGAGTGCAGGTAGCGCACCTTCACGCCGTTCTCGGTGAGGTAGTCGGTGAGCTGCTCGGCCATCTTCTTGGTGAGCGTGGTGATGAGCACGCGGTCGCCGGCCACGGTGCGCTCGCGGATCTCCTGCAGCACGTCGTCCACCTGCGTGGTGGCGGGACGCACCTCCACGGTCGGGTCGATGAGGCCCGTGGGACGCACGAGCTGCTCCACCACGGCGCCGGCGTGCGTCTTCTCGTAGTCGGCCGGCGTGGCCGAGACGAACACGCACTGGCGCATCTTCCGCTCGAACTCCTCGAACTTCAGCGGCCGGTTGTCGAGCGCCGACGGCAGGCGGAAGCCGTAGTCGACGAGGTTGGTCTTGCGCGCCTTGTCGCCGTTGAACATGCCGCCGATCTGGCCGATCATCACGTGGCTCTCATCGAGGAACATGATGGCGTCCTTGGGCATGTAATCCACCAGAGTGGGCGGCGGATCGCCCGGCTTCGAGCCCGACAGGTGGCGCGTGTAGTTCTCGATGCCCTTGCAGTGGCCCACCTCCTGCAGCATCTCGAGGTCGAAGCGGGTGCGCTGCTCGAGCCGCTGCGCCTCAACCAGCTTGCCCTGCTTCACCAGCTCGTCGAGGCGCCAGCGCAGCTCCTCCTTGATCGTCTCCACGGCCGCGACCACGCGCTCGCGCGGCGTCACGTAATGGCTCGACGGGTAGATCGTGAAGCGCGGCACCTTCTGGCGGATGTGGCCGGTGAGCGGATCCAGCAGCTGCAGCGACTCCACCTCGTCGTCGAACAGCTCGATGCGGATCGCCAGCTCCGAGTGCTCGGCCGGAAACACGTCGATGGTGTCGCCGCGCACGCGGAACGAGCCGCGCGAGAAGTCGGTCTCGTTGCGCGTGTACTGCATGCGGATCAGCTGCGCGATGACGTCGCGCTGCCCGAGCTTGTCGCCGTTGCGCAGGATGAAGCGCATCTGCGTGTAGTCCTCGGGCTTGCCGATGCCGTAGATGGCCGACACGCTCGCGATGATCACCGTGTCGCGCCGCTCCAGCACGCTCTTGGTGGCCGACAGCCGCATCTGCTCGATGTGCTCGTTGATCGACGAATCCTTCTCGATGAACAGGTCGCGCTGGGGCACGTAGGCCTCGGGCTGGTAGTAGTCGTAGTAGCTGACGAAGTACTCCACCGCGTTCTTCGGGAAGAACTCGCGGAACTCGCTGTACAGCTGCGCGGCCAGCGTCTTGTTGGGCGCGAACACGATGGCCGGGCGGCCCATCTTCGCGATGACGTTGGCCATCGTGAAGGTCTTGCCCGACCCCGTCACGCCGAGCAGGGTCTGGAACGTGAGGCCGTCGTCCAGCCCCTCGCAGATCTGCGCGATGGCCGCGGGCTGGTCGCCCGCCGGGGGATACGGCTGGAACAGCTGGAACGGCGAATCGGGGTACTGGATGAACTCGCCCTCGGGTGCCTGGCCATCGGCGGCAGGCGCCGAGGCGGCATGCGAATACCCGGCCGCGGTGGGCTCGGGCATGAGGTCAGAATCAATCGGCATCGGGTAATCCCTGGCAAAGGCCTTAAAATCGGCGCGCTGCCGGTGGTGGTGCGTCTGTCGCGTTTCCGGCGGCGACCAACCTGACAGCGTAGCGCAACGTGGAGGAGAAAGCTCCCGGACGCGGCGCAACTCCCTCATTTGCCGACCCCTCCGGGCTTTTCAAGCCCTTGCCAGGAACCTGACCCCATGTCGTTGTTTGCCTCCGTCGAACTCGCCCCGCGTGACCCCATCCTCGGCCTGAACGAGCAGTTCAACGCCGACACCAACCCGGCCAAGGTCAACCTCGGCGTGGGCGTCTATACCGACGAGAACGGCAAGCTGCCGCTGCTCGCCTGCGTCGCCGCTGCCGAGAAGCAGCTGGTCGAGCTGCAGAAGGCCCGCGGCTACCTGCCCATCGACGGCATCGCCGCGTACGACAAAGCCGTGCAGGGCCTGGTCTTCGGCGCCGAGTCCGACGTCGTCCAGCAAGGCCGCGTGGCCACCGTCCAGGCCCTCGGCGGCACGGGCGGCCTGAAGGTGGGCGCCGATTTCCTGAAGCGCCTGCACCCGGCCGCCAAGGTGCTCATCAGCGACCCGAGCTGGGAGAACCACCGCGCGCTGTTCACCAACGCCGGCTTCACCGTCGAGCAATACCCGTACTACGACGCGTCCACGCGCGGCGTCGCGTTCGACGCGATGATCGCCCGCCTCGCCACGTCGCCGGCCGGCACCATCGTCGTGCTGCACGCCTGCTGCCACAACCCGACCGGCGTCGACCTGTCGGCCGTGCAGTGGGAACAGGTCATCGCCACCATCAAGAAGTACGACCTGGTGCCCTTCGTCGACATGGCCTACCAGGGCTTCGGCTTCGGCATCGCCGAGGACGGCGCCGTGGTGCGCCAGTTCCTCGCCGCCGGCCTCGACTTCTTCGTGTCCACCTCGTTTTCCAAGAGCTTCTCGCTGTACGGCGAGCGCGTCGGCGCGCTGAGCGTCGTCTGCGCCTCGAAGGACGAGGCCACGCGCGTGCTGTCGCAGCTGAAGATCGTCATCCGCACGAACTACTCCAACCCGCCCACGCACGGCGCGCAGATCGTGTCCACCGTGCTGACCACGCCCGCGCTGCGCTCGCAGTGGGAAGGCGAGCTCACGGGCATGCGCGAGCGCATCAAGCGCATGCGCGGCGCGCTGGTCGACCAGCTCACCAGCGCCGGCGTCAAGGGCGACCTGAGCTACATCGTCAAGCAGAACGGCATGTTCAGCTACTCGGGCCTGTCGGCCGCCCAGATGCAGCGCCTGCGCACCGAGTTCGGCGTCTACGGCGTGGACTCGGGACGCATCTGCGTGGCCGCGCTCAACGACGGCAACCTGGCGTACGTGGCCAAGGCGATTGCTGCCGTGTCGGTCTGACGTTTCCTTCGTCGTTCCTGGAAAGGCCTCGGAGTTTCTGCTCCGGGGCTTTTTGCATTCTGGCGGATGGAGGACAGCTGTTGAAGGCACGACTCCCCCGCCGAGTCGTGCCTGACCCAGCAACCTCCAACGCACCAACAGACAAGAGCAACCGATTCGACCTGCATTTCCGCCGACCAGCGCCCGCCAACCGCACGCATCATCAAGAACAGGACCGCCAGTCGCCCGAACGAGCAGACATCGCCAATTCGGCGTAGTATCCGAAGCCGATGCTGCACTGCAGCAAATTAACGCGAGAACCAAGGCGACAAGCTTTTGTTCAGGAATCGCCGAGAATCGGCAACACGCGACCGCCACAGTCGCGCAGCCAAGTAGTTGACCGAGCCCCGAAAGGCCTGCAAGCGAATGCTGTACCAACTCTACGAAGCCCACCGCGCCCTGATGGCGCCGTTCGCCGACTTCGCCGCCGCCACCTCCAAGCTCTACAAGCACCCGCTCTCGCCGTTCACCCACGTGCCCGGCGCACAGCGCCTGTCGGCCGGCTTCGACCTGATGCACCGCCTGGGCATGGACTACGAGAAGCCCCAGTTCGAGATCACCTCCGTCAAGAGCAGCGGCGTCGACGTGGCCGTGCAGGAACAGGTGGCGCTCGCCAAGCCGTTCTGCCGCCTGATCCGCTTCAAGCGCTTCTCCGACGACGCCGCCACGCTCGACCGCATGAAGGCCCAGCCCGCCGTGCTGGTGGTCGCCCCGCTGTCGGGCCACCACTCCACGCTGCTGCGCGACACCGTCAAGAGCCTGCTGCAGGACCACAAGGTGTTCATCACCGACTGGACCGACGCGCGCATGGTGCCCGCCGAGGTGGGGCCGTTCCACCTCGACGACTACATCGCCTACGTCAAGGAGTTCATCGCCCACATCGGGCCGGACGTGCATGTGATCTCAGTGTGCCAGCCCACCGTGCCGGTGCTGGCCGCCATCTCGCTGCTGGCCAGCGAGGGCAAGCCCACGCCGCTCACGATGACCATGATGGGGGGGCCGATCGACGCCCGCAACTCGCCCACCGCGGTGAACAACCTGGCCATGAACCGCAGCTACGAGTGGTTCGAGAACAACGTGATCCACCGCGTGCCGCAGAACTACCCGGGCGCGAGCCGCCAGGTCTATCCGGGCTTCCTGCAGCACACCGGCTTCGTCGCGATGAACCCGGATCGCCACGCCACGGCGCACTACGACTACTTCCTGGACCTGGTGCGCGGCGACGACGACTCCACCGAGGCCCATCGCAAGTTCTACGACGAGTACAACGCGGTACTGGACCTGCCGGCCGAGTACTACCTGGACACCATCAAGACCGTGTTCCAGGACTTCTCGCTGGTCAAGGGCAGCTGGCTGGTCGATGGCCACCTCGTGCGTCCGCAGGACATCACGACCACCGCGCTGCTGACGATCGAGGGCGAGCTCGACGACATCTCCGGCGCCGGCCAGACCCGCGCCGCGCACGGCCTGTGCACGGGCATCCCGAAGTCGCGCCAGTTCCACTACGACGTGGAAGGCGCCGGCCACTACGGCATCTTCTCGGGCCGCCGCTGGCGCGACATCGTCTACCCGCAGGTGCGCGACTTCATCGCCCGCTTCGAGACGGAGCGGGTCGGCTCCACGGCGGCGAAGAAGGCCGTCCGTGCGAAGCCCGCGCCGGTTGCCGCGAAGAAGACTCGCGCACCGGCCCGCAAGACCGCCAAAGTCACCGCCTGAGCGCGGGGATAATCGGGGCGGTGAGCCCCGCCATCCCGAATTCCATCCAGACAGCGACGCCCTCCCCGGGCGTCGCGTCGCTTGCGCAGCGCATCGACGCCTTGCTGCCGCAGACCCAGTGCACGCGCTGCGGCTATCCGGACTGCCGCTCCTATGCCGAGGCCGTCGCCGGCGGCGCCGCCCCGCTCAACCAGTGCCCGCCAGGCGGCGCCGAGGGCATCCGCCAGCTGGCCGCGCTGCTGGGCCAGCCCGAGCTGCCGCTGAACCCCGAGTTCGGCGACGAAGGTCCGCGGCGCGCCGTCTACATCGAGGAGGCCACCTGCATCGGCTGCACGCTGTGCATCCAGGCCTGCCCGGTGGACGCGATCATCGGCGCGCCCAAGCGCATGCATGCGGTGATCGAGGCAGACTGTACCGGCTGCGAGCTGTGCCTGCCGGTATGCCCGATGGACTGCATCGCGCTGGAAGAGGCTAGCGCCGGCGCGACGGGCTGGGCCGCGTGGTCGCCCGCGCAGGCGGACGCCGCGCGCACGCGCCACGCGGCCAGGCAGGCGCGCCTGGCGCGTGACGCGCGCGAGGAGGACGACCGCCTCAGCGCCAAGGCCGAGGCAGCGGCCGCGGAAGACCCGAAGCGAGCCGCCATCGCGGCCGCGCTGGCCCGCGCCCGCGTGCGCGCGAAGACCCGGCCGCAATGACGCAGCCCGTCCAGGCCGATGCGTCCACGTTCGACGACGTCGTCATCCCGTCGTCCACCCACGTGCCCCTGACGCGGGCGCGCTCCAACCTGCTCCTGCTGCTGGTGGCGCTGGTCTGGGGCTCGGCCTTCGTCGCGCAGGCGATCGCATCGCGCAGCCTGGGCCCATTCATGTTCACCGGCCTGCGCTTCGCGCTGGGCGCCGTAGTCGTCGCGCCGTTCGCCTGGCGCGAGTGGCGCCAGCTGCGTGCCCGCGACCGCCAGCCGCGCCCGCGCGACCTCGTCCACATCGCGGGCCTGGGCACGCTGCTGTTCATGGGCTCGGCGATGCAGCAGATCGGCATGCTCACCACCAGCGTGACCAACGCCGGTTTCCTCACCGCGCTGTACATCCCTCTGGTGCCGCTGCTGGGGTGGCTGGTGCAGCGCCACCTGCCGCACTGGACGACCTGGGCGGCGGCCGCCGGCTGCGTCGCGGGATCCTGGCTGCTGGCCAGCGGCGGCTCCGGCGCGGGCCTGGGGGCGTTCAAGTCCGGCGACTGGTGGGTGATCGCCAGCAGCCTGCCCTGGGCCGCCCACGTGATGCTGGTGGGCCGCGCGGCCAACAAGCTGCACGGCGCGATGCTGGTGGCCTGCGGGCAGTTCATCGCGTGCAGCGCCTGGGCGCTGGCGCTGGGCCTGGCCACCGAGCCGGTCAACGCGCAAGGCATCGTCGCGGCGTTCGGCGCGATCGCCTACACGGGCGTCCTGTCGGTGGGCCTGGGCTTCACGCTTCAAGTGGTGGCGCAACGCCATTCGCGCCCGGCCGACTCGGCCATCGTGCTGTCGTCGGAGACGGTGTTCGCCGCCGCGTTCGGCGCGCTGTTCATGGGCGACCGCATCGGCACCGGGGGCCTGGCCGGCTGCGCGCTGATCCTCGCGGGCGTCCTGATGGTTCAATTGCAGCCCATCGTCGGGCGCTGGTTCGCCCCCACCCACCCGAAGCGCGCATGACCCCCACCGACATCGAGACCTTCTTTGCCACGCTGCAGGCCGCCAACCCGCACCCGGCCTCCGAGCTGGAATACGCCAGCGTGTTCGAGCTGCTGACCGCCGTGCTGCTGTCGGCGCAGGCCACCGACGTGGGCGTGAACAAGGCCACCCGCGGCCTGTTCGTGGCCGCGCCGACCCCGCAACGCATGCTGGCGCTCGGCACCGAGGGCGTGGAGGCGCACGTGCGCACCATCGGCCTGTACCGCATGAAGACCAAGCACCTGCTGGAGACCTGCCGCATCCTCATCGAGCGCCACGGCGGCGAGGTGCCGCGCGACCGCGCCGCGCTGGAGGCGCTGCCGGGCGTGGGCCGCAAGACGGCCAACGTGATCCTCAACGTGGCCTTCGGCGAGCCCACGCTGGCCGTGGACACGCACGTGTTCCGCGTCTCCAACCGCACCGGCCTCGCGCCCGGCAGGAACCCGCTGGCCGTGGAGCTGAAGCTGCTCGAGCGCGTGCCGGCGAAGTACATGGACGACGCGCACCACTGGCTGATCCTGCACGGCCGCTACGTGTGCCTGGCGCGCCTGCCGCAGTGCGGTCGCTGCGCCGTCGCGCGCAACTGCGACTTCTTCAAGGCCTTGCCCGACGCCGCGCGCCCCAAGCCGGGCCAGGCGGCGCCCGACGCGCGCGCGCTGCGCGAGGCCGGGATCGAGCCGTGAGGTTGCGACCCTTCGTGCTCGCCGCCGCGCTGCTGGCCGCCGCCACGGCCACCATCGCCGACCCCGTGGCCCTGCGCCTCGTCGACGACGGCGGCCACGTGGTGGCGCTGGACCATCCCGCGCACCGCATCGTGTCGCTCGCGCCGCACCTGACCGAGCTGGTGTACGCCGCCGGCGCCGGCAAGCAGCTGGTCGCGGTGGGCAAGTACAGCGATTTCCCGCACGAGGCCTTGTCCAAGCCGGTGATCAGCGATGCCTTCAGCGTCAACTACGAGGCGCTCGCGACGCTCAAGCCGGACCTCGTGCTGGTGTGGGGCAGCGGCACGCCCGAGCGCACCAAGTCCAAGCTGCGCACGCTGGGCGTGGCGGTCTACGAGATCGAGGTGCGCAACGTCGCCGGCCTGGCCGACACGCTGCGCAGCATCGGCCGGCTGGCCGGCACCGAGGCCGTCGCGCAGGCGCGGGCGCAGGCGATCACCACCGACTGGGCGGCGCTGAAGACCACGTACTCGGGCCGGCGGCCGGTGCGCGTGTTCTTCCAGCTGTGGGATGCGCCGCTGATGACGCTCAACGGCCAGCACCTGATCTCCAGCGCGATCAGCGCCTGCGGCGGCACCAACGTGTTCGGCGAGCTCCCCACGCTCACCGCCACGGTCAGCTGGGAGGTGGCCGTGCAGCGCGATCCCGAGCTGGTGATGACCGCGGGCAGCGCCAGCGAGCCGGCCAAGCCGGGCCGCTGGGCCGAGTTCCCGCAGGTGAGCGCCACGCGCCACGGCGAGTTCGGCCGCATCGAGGGCGACCTGATCGCCCGCAGCGGGCCGCGCTTCGTGGACGGCGCGCGCGAGCTGTGCGTGGCGATCGATCGCGCCCGGCAGGGCCTGCCGCAACTCACGATCACCGCGCCCCGGGCCGCCAGCGCGGCGCGTTGAGAAGGAGCGGCTGTCGGCTGCCCGGGAGCGGACTTGAGGGCCCCGGACGAGGAATGGGCGGGAAATCCAGCCAATTAACTGGCGGGAAGACTCGTCCTTATCGACGCTTACTCAAAGCTGCAATTTTTAACAATCAGCTCATGTTTCAGCCCGCACGGGCCGAAATCCTGACCATGAGCACCGCCCTCCTCCACCGTCTCCTTCATCGCAAGCCCGCCGCCCCGACGACGCTGCGCATGAACGTCTGCCCGCCGGACGTCTGCCCGCAGCCCGAGTCGCTGTGGTCGGCCACGCTGCGCTGGCTGGTGGGCGGCAACGTGGAGGCCGTGCCCGCACTGCGCACGCCGCTGGAGAAGGCGCGCACCGAGTTCGTCGCGGCGATGTCGGGCCTGCTCGAGTCCGACCACCACTTCCTGCTCAAGCGCGCCCAGCACGCCCGCTCCCTGCGCGAGCTGTGGCACCTGCGCTCGGAGCTGTACACGCTGATCGCGCGCCGCGTCAGCCAGTTCGAGGCCGACGCGAGGCTCGCCCGCGTGAACCAGCATTTCCCCACCCGTGCCCAGCGCACCAGCACTCCCGCCACGGAGACCGCCGATGTCCAATAGCCCTCGCATCGACCTGCTCGGCCTGGCCGAGCTCGACTCCGAGCTGTCGCCGGAGGCCATCTTCCCGGACGGCATGGTCGGGATCCCCGACACGCGTTCGACCCGCATCGAGACGCGCCGCGCGTTCGTCGAGATGAAGCAGCTGTTCATGCGCGCGGTGGAGAACCTCGCGCACCGCAAGGGCGCCTGGCTGCGCGCCCAGGTACGCGCCGCCGAAGACCCGATCGACCTGTGGCTGCTGCGCGGCCCGCTGCTGGCCACGCTGCGCGAGGACGACGTCGCCACGCGCACGATGCGCGCCGCGCTCTACCGCACGCTGGACCGCACGTTCCCCGAGGCCTTCGGCAGCGCCGAGATCAGCGTGTTGTCGACCCAGCGGCTCTGAACCCCCGTTGCGTTCGCCTCACAGGCCGCCCCCGGGCGGCTTTCTTGCGTCCGCCGCCTACACGGGAGTGCCGATCCCGGGGGCCATAATCGGACGCGTGAACATCATCATCCTCGACGATTACCAGGACGCGGTGCGGAAGCTCCCCTGCGCCGCCAAGCTCAGCGACCTGAACGCGAAGGTGTTCACCAACACCGTCAAGGGCATCGGCCAGTTGTCGGTGCGCCTACGCGACGCCGAGGTGCTGGTGCTGATCCGCGAACGCACGCGCTTCCCGCGCCAACTGCTCGAGAAGCTGCCCAAGCTGCGCCTGATCGCGCAGACGGGCAAGGTCGGCGAGCACATCGACATCGACGCCTGCACGGCGCACGGCATCGCCGTGGCCGAGGGCGTGGGCTCGCCCTACGCGCCGGCCGAGCTCACCTGGGCGCTGATCATGGCCTCGATGCGCCGCCTGCCGCAGTACATCGCCAGCCTCAAGCACGGCGCCTGGCAGCAGTCGGGCCTGAAGGCCGCGTCCATGCCGCCCAACTTCGGCGTGGGCGTGTCGCTGCGCGGCAAGACGCTGGCCATCTGGGGCTACGGCCGCATCGGCAAGCTGGTGGCCGGCTACGGCAAGGCCTTCGGCATGGAGGTGACGGTGTGGGGCTCGGAAGAGTCGCGCCAGCGCGCGGCGGCCGACGGCTACCGCGCCGTGGCCTCGCGCGAGGAGCTCTTCGCCGGCGCCGACGTGCTGAGCGTGCACCTGCGCCTGACGGAGGCCACGCGCCACCTGATCAAGCTCAACGACCTGCTGCAGATGAAGCCCACGGCGCTGTTCGTCAACACCTCGCGGGCCGAGCTGCTGGAGGAGGCGGCGCTCGTCGCCGCGCTCAACCGCGGCCGGCCGGGCCTGGCGGCCGTCGACGTGTTCGAGAGCGAACCCATCCTCGCCGGCCACCCACTGCTGCGGCTGGAGAACGCGGTGTGCACGCCGCACATCGGCTACGTCGAGCTGAACAGTTACGAGACCTACTTCGGCGCCGCGTTCGACAACGTCGTCAACTTCATCAACGGCACTCCCACCAACATCGTCAACCCCGACGCGTTGAAAGTGTTGAGGTGAGCTTGCGGCTGCCTGTACCGAAGGTGAAAGCCCGATTCGTTTAGTCTTATATAAGACATAAGACTTTCGGGTATCGCGGCGCGGGAGTACGCTCGGGCATCCCTTGAGCGATGCCATGGCGCCTCCCGAAACCACCCTAGCTCCCGCGGCCGAGCCCGCGAAGATGGCCGAGCGCGACGAGGCGCCCGGCATGACGGCCGGCGGCGCCGGCGAGCCCCACTCCATCCTCGACGACGACGCGCCGCGCGCGCCGAAGTCGCCGGGCGAGATCTTCCGCGTGTTCACGCGCCTGGCGCTGCAAGGCTTCGGCGGCGTGCTGCCCATCGCTCAACGCGAGCTGGTGGAACGCGAACGCTGGCTCACGCGCGAGCAGTTCCTGGAGCTGCTGGCCGTCGCGCAGGTGCTGCCCGGGCCCAACGTGGTGAACCTGTCGCTGATGTTCGGCGATCGCGCGTTCGGCTGGCGCGGCGGCCTGGCCGCGCTCGGCGGCATGATCCTGGCGCCCTGGTGCGTGGTGATGCTGCTGGCCGTGGCCTACTCGCACTACGCCCAGCATCCGGTGGTGGCGGGCGCGCTGCGCGGCATGGGCGCCGTCGCGGCCGGCCTGATCCTGTCCACCGGCCTGAAGCTGATCCCCGCGCTGCGCCGCAACGCGCTGGGCGCGCCGGCCGCGCTGGTGCTGGCCGTGCTGACGTTCGCCGGCGTCGCGCTGCTGCGGGTGCCGTTGATCTGGATGCTGGCCGGCCTCGGCGGCCTCGCCTGCGTCACGGCCTGGCGGAGGCTGGCGCCGTGACGCCGGCCGTCACCACGCCGGTGGCCGGCGGCGACTGGGGCGCGATCTTCGCGCAGTACCTGCTGCTGTCGCTGCTGTCCATCGGCGGCGCGATCGGCACCGCGCCCGAGATGCATCGCTTCCTCGTGGAGCAGCACCACTGGATGACCAACGAGCAGTTCAGCGCCTCGGTGGCCATCGCACAGGCCGCGCCCGGCCCCAACCTGCTGTTCGTGGCCATGCTGGGCTGGGGCCTGGGCGGCTTCTTCGGCATGTGCGTGACGATGACCGGCATCCTGCTGCCTTCCACCACCCTGACGCTGGCCGCCGCCCGCTGGGGCGAGGCGCGCCGCTCCACGCGCGGCGTGCAGGCCTTCGTGATGGGCATGGCGCCGCTGACCGTGGGCCTGGTGGTGTCCACCGGCTACATCCTGGGCATGCCGTCCTACGGCAACCCGTGGCTCCTGGCGACGATGGCGGCCACGGCCGCCGTCTGCCTGCGTACCAAGGTGAGCCCGCTGTGGCTGATCGCCGCGGGCGGGCTCGTCGGCGCCTTCCTCGCTTAGGGCTTCACCTCGAACGTCCCGATCAGCAGGTCATCCTTGGCCGCCTGCAGCCGCACGATCGTGTCCCTGTGCTTCTCGGCCGGGGTGCCGAAGCCGGTGGTCAGGCGCATCATCACGCTGGTGGTGTTGCCGAGGGCCTGGCGGTGCGAGGCGTAGTACTTGGCGTGCACCTCGTACGTGCCGGGGATGGCCTTCTTCAGCGAGAACACCTCCGGGCCGTAGCCCTGCGTGACGTCGGGCGTGTTGCGGCCGCCCTGGCGGCTGAGCCGGTTCTGGTAGCTCACCCACTCGCCGTTCGGATCCTTCACCCACAGGTCGATGTCGGTGTCGTCGGTGTCCCAGGCCAGCGCCACGCGCACGTCCAGCGGCAGGTTGCGGCGCAGGCGCGCGTCGACGGCCGAGACGTCCACCTTGTGCAGCGCCGCGATCGCGTCGAGCTCGCCGAGGGCCACCAGGTCGATGTCGCCGAAACGCGGGCTCCAGGTGCCCGAGGCCGTGTGCCACAGCGCGTCGACCGCCGCCTGCCAGTGCCCCGCCGCCGCGTCGGCCAGGCCGAGGTCGCGCCAGCTCTGCGGCTCGTCGGGCGCGAGTTCGGCCACGCGCTGCAGCAGGCGGATCGCCTCCGCGGTCTCGCCCATCTCCTCAAGCCGATAGGCCAGCACGCGCAGCAGGCCGCGCTCCTCGATGCGCAGCTCGGCCAGGTTCGACAGCACGCGCAGCGCGAGCGCGCGCTGGCCGCCGGACGCGAACACCTGCGCGGCGTCGAGGTAGAACGCCGGGCTGTCGGCGGCGGCCAGCCGCTGGTCGAGGTAGACGGCGTAGCGGTCGGCCGCGGCGGCCTGCGCGAGCCGGCGCGTGCCCTCGGCGTCGGGCGACCAGGGCTGGATCGCGATGCGGATGTCGGCCGGGGTATCGACGGCCTTCTTCAGCTTGGCCGGCGCCGGCGCCACGCTCGCGCCGGTGATCTCGACGCGCTGCGCCTGGTCGCGCCGTTCGCGCGACGCGGCGTCCGCGCTGGCCAGGCGGGACGCATCGAGGCCAGCCACGGGGGCCGGCGCCGGCGGCGGCGCCATGGCCGGTGCGGCCGAACCCACCAGGTGCGGCGCGGGCATAGCCGCCGCCGTCACGCCGCTCCCGGGCGGCGGGTCCTTGGGAAAGTCCTTGTCCCACCAGGCCTGCATCGCGCCGAAGCGATCGACCAGCGAGGCCAGGTGACGCGTCGACGCGTCCGACTTTTCCGCGTCGGTCCGGCGGCGGCCGGCATCCCACGCGTCGCGCAACGCGCCCGGCGGCGGCTCGATCTCGTAGCGCTGGTAGTCGGCCAACGTCTCCAGCACGATCAGCGAGGTTTCCGGGGTGACGATGCCGAAGCGATTGCCCAGCGCGGCGATCTCGGTGTGGTGCAGTTCGGGCTGGGCCAGCAGTTCGTCCACGCGCAGGCGCGCCCAGCGCTGCGCCACGAAGCCGGCCTGCGGGCCGTCGCCCCGCGGCGGCGCCGCCAGCTCGACGCGCTTGTGCGAGATCGTGCCGTCGCCCGATTCCAGCACGAGGTCCAGCGTCGCGGTGGGCGCGGTGAAGCGGCCGGCGATCCCCAGCCGGCCCGCGTCGGGGCGCCATGACGCCACGGCGGGCTGGTCGAACCCCTCGCCGTCGACGCGCACCAGGCGCGAGCCGCGCTGCTGGATCAGGCGCAGCGCGTCGTCGCTCGCGAGCGCGGCGAGGTCCAGCAACCGTCCGCCGCGCGACTCGGCCCAGCGGCGCAGGAAGACCGCGGATCCGCCCGCGCCCGCCTGCACCGCGTAGGCCGTCATGTCGCCGCCGGCCGCGGGCACCGGGCCGCCCCAGTTGCCCAGGCCGTCGGAAAACAGCAGCGCGAGGCCGGACTTCGGCGCGCGGCTCGCCGGCGCCGTCCACAGCGCTGCGTTGCTCGCACCGTCGTAGGCGATGGCCTTGAGCGTGCCGCGCAGGGCCTGCCAGTCGCCGTGGCGCACGTCGAACACGCGATCCGGCTCGGCGGCGTCGCGCACCACGCGCAGCCTGACCCTGACGTCGGGCGTCCAGGCGAATAGCGTGCCGAGCAGCCGCAGCTCGGCCTCGTGGTCGCGCTTCGCGCCGGAGCCCGACGCGTCCCAGACCAGCGTCACGTCGTCGGGGCGGGCGCGCGGCACCGGCTGGTCGGGCACCTGGACCTCGGCGTGGAAGTAGCCCTGGCCGTCGACGCGCTCCCGCAGCAGCGTGTCGCCCTGGGGCGCCGGCCAGCTGACGTCCAGCGCGTTGCGGCGGTCCGCGGCCGGCTGGAAGGCCTCGCGGCGCAGGCGGACGTCGGCGTCCGGGCCGGTCATGTCGATGTTGGCGCCATCCAGGTCGCCGGACACCTGCACGCCCTTGGTGTCGGTGGCGTGCAGGCGCACGTGCAGATCCAGGACGTCGGCGGGCGTGCCGGCGAAGTCCAGCGGCAGGGCCAGCTTCAGGCGCTGCTGCGCGCCGGGCGTCAGCCACTCGGTGAGCGCGATCGTGACGCGGCGCGTCGCGCCGGGACGCAGCGGATAGACGCGCAGGCGGAAGTTCTCGCCGGCGGTCTGCTCAAGCAGCGCCGGATCCACGCCGCGGCGCACCACATCCTCGAACACCTCGCGGCCGCGGGCCTTGGGAACGGGCACCGCGGCGCGCATCGAGCCGTCGCTCATGTCGAGCGCGAAGCCGGTGACGGTCTGCCCGGCATGCAGCGGGAACCGCAGCTCGCCTTCGAGTACGCGCGCGTTGGGATTGGACAGCGTCAGGTCGATGACGGTGTGCACCAGGCTGCCCTCGGCGTACACGTCCACGCCGGCGTGGACCAGGCGAACCGGCTGCTCGCCCGCGGCGACCTGCACCAGCGCCGGTTCGGGCCGCGGTGGCACGCCCTGCGCCATCGCCTGCGCCACGGCCAGGCACAGCCCGGCGATCACTCCCCATCGTCCCTGCCGCATCGCAGCCTCCCCGTTCAATGTCGATGCGGGTTGAACGCGGCGGCCGCGGCAACGGGGTGAATGCCCCCGGAAGAAGGACTCAGCCGGCCGCCTTCGCGCGCTGGCGCAGCGCCTCGTACAGGCACACGGCCGCGGCCACCGACACGTTGAGGCTCTCCACCGCGCCGGCCATCGGGATGCGCACCAGCTGGTCGCAGGTCTTGCGCGTGAGCTGGCGCATGCCGTCGCCCTCGCTGCCCAGCACGAAGGCCACCGGGCCGGTGAGATCGATGTCGTACAGGGTCTGCTCGGCGTCGTCGCTGGTGCCGATCACACGGATGTCGTGGTCCTTGACCTCGTTGAGGGCGCGCGCGAGGTTGGTCACCATGATGTAGGGCACGGTCTCGGCCGCGCCGCTGGCCACCTTGGCCACCGTGGCATTGACGCCCACCGCATGATCCTTGGGCGCGACGACGGCATGCGCCCCGGCGCCGTCGGCCACGCGCAGGCAGGCGCCCAGGTTGTGCGGGTCGGTGACGCCGTCCAGCACCAGCAGCAGCGGCGCGCCCTCGACGTTCTCGATCACCTCGTCCAGCGAATGCGGCATCGCGACGTGCTCGACGCGCGCCACGACGCCCTGGTGGCGCGACGTGCCGGCCATCTTGTCCAGGCGCTCGCCGTCGGTCTCGATCACCTTGGCGCCGGCGTCGCGGGCCCGGTCGACGAACGAGCGCATGCGCGCGTCGCGCCGGTTAGCCTCCACGTGGAGCTCGATGATGGATTGCGGCGCGGTCTTGAGCCGGACGGTGATGGCGTGGAAGCCGAAAAGAATGCGACTCATGACAGCCCCTCGTCCGACGAGTACGTCGGCCACTCCCCCGAGGGGAGGCGGGCTTGCTCGGGAGCGGCCCAGCGCTGCGCCCGCTTTGAAAGAATGGCTGACGCCGATATGGGTTTCATTTGAAGACCATCCTGAGGAGTTCCAGCGCGCCGATCAGGACGAGCTGGTGGATCATGTAGAAGCTGAGCGACCACCGGCCAAGGACGGCCAGCGGACGCACGAAGGACGGGACGGCGCCCGTGAACGCGGCGCGCGCATGCACGAGCAGCAGGCTCGCCACGAGGTAGCCCGCGAGCATCATGCCCACCCACGGCAGCACCGGCACGTAGTCCTCGGTGGGCGGCAGGTGCGTGATGAGGCCCACCCAGTTGGTGAGGCGGGTGTCGAAGAACGGATCCTGCACCCAGTGCGGCAGCATCCACGCCACCGCCGCCAGCAGCGCCACGCCCGCCAGCGCGAGCGGCGCGCGCGCGAGACGCGCGGGCGGCAGCACGCCGCCGAGCACGCGCAGCAGGATCAGCATCACCGCCATGCCATGCAGCACGCCGAAGCTGATCCAGCCGCGCGGGAACATCTGGTAGGAGCCGATGGACACCAGCAGCGCGCACCCGGCCACCTGGGCCCAGCGGCGCCAGAAACGGCGCCAGGTCTGGCCGGCGTCGACCGCCACGGCCTGGCCGGCGCCCGCGCCGATCAGGAACATAGCCACGATGCACAAGCGCTGCTGCGTCCAGAACGGATCGCCGTAGAAATTCTGCGGCGCGATGAAACGGTACTGGTTCAGGTCGAACGAGAAATGGAAGCAGGCCATCCAGACGATGGCCAGGCCGCGCCAGAGGTCGAGGCGGGCGAAGCGTTGGGAAGCGGGGCGGTCTGTCACGGGCGGGACCATACCTCACGCGGCCCTTCGCCTAACATCCGAGCCATGCCGCATCGCCCCGACGACACCACCGCCGCCCATCGAAGCCCCGAGGAACAGGCCCGCTTCACGGCCCTGCTCACCGACATGTTCGAGCAGCGCATCAGCTTCAACGAGCTGCTGGGCCTGCGCGTGCAATCGTTGGCGGCGCCCGACGTGTCGCTGTGCTTCGACATGCGCCCCGAGCTGGTCGGCCACTTCCTCTACGGCCGGCTGCACGGCGGCGTGATCAGCGCGGTGCTGGACGCCACGGCCGGCCTGGCGCTGATGGCCGCCATCGCCGACAAGCACCCCGCCGACACGGCCGAGCAGGTGCTGCAGCGCTTCGCGCGCATGGGCACCATCGACCTGCGCGTGGACTTCCTGCGCCAAGGCGTGGGCCGGCATTTCACCGCCAGCGCCGAGGTGACGCGGCTGGGCGGGCGCGTCGGCTCGACCCAGATGCGGCTGGTCAACGAGGAAGGCGTGCTGATCGCCACCGGCGCGGCGTCGTACATCCTGGCCTGAGCCGGGAGGGGATGCAGGAAAACCCGGGGCCTGCGATAATCCCGGATTCCGCGCGCCCTGGCTCATCCGCCGACGAAGCGCGCCCCGCCGGGCCCTTGGGTGCCCAGCCGCCCGCCGCCTTCGCCGCGCCCCGCTCCGCCGCCCACGAGGCAGCCGTCCAGCGACCTTTCGAGCCTGAACACCATGCATTCCACGCCGTTCAACTTCACCTCGGTGGCCCCGGCCGTCACGGCCGAGATCGAGCTGCTCGCGCCCGCGAAGAACGCCGACATCGGCATCGAGGCCGTCAACCACGGTGCGGACGCGATCTACATCGGCGGTCCCGCGTTCGGCGCGCGCGCGTCGGCCGGCAACGACATCCGCAACATCGAGCGCCTCACGCGCCACGCCCACCGCTACGGCGCCAAGGTATTCATCACGCTCAACACCATCCTGCGCGACGACGAGCTGGAGGACGCCCGCAAGATGGCCTGGGCCGTGCACGAGGCCGGCGCCGACGCGCTGATCGTGCAGGACATGGGCCTGCTGATGCTCGACCTGCCGCCCATCCAGCTGCACGCCAGCACGCAGACCGACATCCGCACGCCGGAGAAGGCCCGGTTCCTGCAGGACGTCGGCTTCTCGCAGATGGTGCTCGCGCGCGAGCTCGACCTGCGCCAGATCCGCGAGATCGCGGCCGTCACGCCCCACGCCACGCTCGAGTTCTTCATCCACGGCGCGCTGTGCGTGGCCTACAGCGGCCAGTGCTACCTGAGCCACGCGCACACTGGCCGCAGCGCCAACCGCGGCGACTGCTCGCAACCCTGCCGCCTGCCCTACACCGTCACCGACGCCAAGGGCGGCATCGTGGCCCACGACAGCCACGTGCTGTCGATGAAGGACAACAACCAGACCGCCAACCTCGACACGCTGGTGGACGCCGGCATCCGCAGCTTCAAGATCGAGGGCCGCTACAAGGACATGGGCTACGTGAAGAACATCACCGCCCACTACCGCCGCCAGCTCGACGAGATGCTGGAGCGCCGCCCCGAGCTGCGCGCGTCGTCGGCCGGCAAGGCGACGTTCAACTTCACGCCCGACCCCGACCGCAACTTCAACCGCGAGTCCACCGACTACTTCGTCACGGGCCGCAAGATGGACATCGGCGCGTTCGACACGCCCAAGCACGCGGGCCTGTTCGTCGGCCACGTCACCAAGGTGGCGGCCGACCACTTCGAGGCCGAGCTCGACGACGCCGGCACGCTGCTGAGCAACGGCGACGGCCTCACTTACCTCGACCTGCAGAAGGAGCTGGTGGGCCTGCAGGCCAACGTGGTGGCGCGCCTGCCCGGCGCGGCCAACCGCTGGCGCATCGAGCCGAACCAGCCGATGTCGGAGCTCAAGGACATCCGCTCCCGGCCGCAGCTGCACCGCAACCGCGACATGCAGTGGGACCGGCTGCTGGAACGCAAGTCGGCCGAGCGGCTGATCGGCGTGTGGATGACGCTGTCCGACATCGATGGCGGGCTGCGCCTGTCGGTGACCGACGAACGCGGCGTCGCGGCGCACGCCGACGCGCTGCTGGAGCTGCAGCCGGCGCGCGACGTCGAGCGCGGCACGGCCACGCTGCGCGAGCATCTGTCCAAGCTGGGCGGCACCATCTTCTCGCTCAACGACCTCGTGCTCGCGACCGTGCAGCCGTGGTTCGTGCCGGCCAGCCGCCTGAACGCCCTGCGGCGCGACGCACTGGAGCGGCTGGAGCAGGCACGCCTCGACGGCCGCGAGATCCTCGCGCGCGCCACGCCCGCCGAGCCGCCGGCCGTCTACCCCGACGACGCCCTCACCTACCTCGCCAACGTCTACAACCAGCCCGCGCACGACTTCTACGTGAAGCACGGCGTGAAGGTGGTGGAGGCCGCGTACGAGAGCCACGAGGAACAGGGCGAGGTGAGCCTGATGATCACCAAGCATTGCGTGCGCTGGTCGATGTCGCTGTGCCCCAAGCAGGCCAAGGGCGTCACCGGCGTGCAGGGCACCGTGCGCGCCGAGCCGCTGGTGCTGCAGAACGGCAGCGAGAAGCTCACGCTGCGCTTCGACTGCAAGCCGTGCGAGATGCACGTGGTGGGCAAGATCAAGAAGCAGGTGATGAACGAGGCGCTGGCCGTGCCGATGACGTTCTTCCGCACGCGGCCGGTGCCGCAGCGCGCCTAAGGCTCCGTTCGATCATCCTGCGCCGCCTTCGCGGCCGCCCGTTCGGCCGCCTCGCGGTAGCTGCGCTCGACGAACGCCCGGAAGCTGGACGGGTCGTGCACCAGGGCCTTCTGCAGGTCGAACAGCGCCGTCTCGGGCCAGACGGCCAGCACCACGTCGAACAGCTCGGCCACGTGGTCCCAGTGCGCGTGGGTGTCGATGTTGACGCCCTGCGCAATCGTCCTGACGTCCAGCGTGCCGCCGTCGGGCGTGCGCCAGCGGAAGTGCGCGCCGTCGAAATCGACGCTGCCCGGGCCGAACAGCGGGCTCGCGCGCACCGCGTCGTGCATGGGTGACGGGTCGTCGATGGGCAGCACCGAGTCGGCGCCGAAATCGGGTGGGATGCGCGCGGGGCACGGCGCCAGCGGCCGCCGCAACCGGAACAGGATGAAGTCGTAGCCCATCGCCGTCGCCCTGGCCAGGTCAGCTGAACCACCAGCCCGGCTCGTCGTCGTAGCGGCGCTCGAAGCGGATCCAGCCGAACGCCGCCGCCAGCAGCACGGCCATCGGCACCAGCAGGAGCCAGCGATGCGCGCGGCCGCCGCTGATCACCTCGTCGCCGCGCCGGATGCCGTCGCAGGACTTGAAGACGCGGCTGGTGTCGACCGCGACCAGGTCGCCGTCGGCCAGCGCGTTGAACACCGTCCAGCCCACCTCGCAGGATTCGACGCGGCCGCCGGCGAAGTGAACGCGGTAGTCGTCGCCCTGGTGCCAGCGCGCCAGGCGGGTGTGGCGATCGACGCGCAGCGTCTCCGTGCGCGCGGCCGAAAACGCGTCGATCGCGAGCAGGAGGGCGATGAGCAGGGCCGCAAGGCGGGTGATGACATCCATGGCGCTTGCCTTTTGTTGCAATTGGCGCGGCCGAGTCTAGAGGAGGCGCGGCCGGCGCGCGCCCCTCAAACTGGGGTGTCGTGTCCGTTGCGCGACAGCAGGCCGCCCTCCTCCGGCGTCCCGCTCGCCGCCGCAGGTTCGGGCAGTGCGGGCTTCTCCGGGACGACGATGACGTGTCCAGGCACGATCGTGGCGGCCTGCCGCGTCGCCACCACCACGGCGGCAACCTCTCGGCGCCGGCTGACCGGCTGGGGATGACGGGGAACGAGCATGGCGCCTCCGGGCGGTCGAGGGCGGCTGCCCGATCCGTCCGAACTGGCGGCTGCAGCGGCGGATTCAAGCGCCGGGAATGTCCGGTCTTGAAACGCGCCGCAGCGTCACGCGCCGGCGTTCCAGGCGTCCACGTACGCCCGCGCGCGCGCCGCCACCTCGGCGACGCCCAGCTCCGGCTTGAACAGGCCGCCGCCCAGGCCAAAGCCCGTGGCGCCGGCCTTGCGCCAGGCGGCGATGTTGTCCGGCACGATGCCGCCCACGGGCCACAGCGGCAGCCCGGGTGGCAGCACCGTGGTCAGGCCCGTGAGGCCCGGATGGGTCATCGCCTCGGCTGGGAAGATCTTCAGCGCGTCGGCGCCGGCGCGCCACGCGGCAAAGGCCTCGGTGGCGGTAAAGATGCCGGGCACGGTGCGCATGCCGCGCTCGCGGGCGCGGCGCACCACCGCGGCGTCGAAGTGCGGCGACACGATGAGCGTGGCGCCGGTGTCGCCCACGGCGTCCACCTGCGCGGTGTCCAGCACCGTGCCGGCGCCGATCCACGCATCGGTCGGCGCCAGCCGCACCAGCGTGACGATGGCCTCGATCGCGCCGGGCCGGTTCAGCGGCACCTCCAGCGCGCGGAAGCCCGCCTCGAACAGCACGGTGGCGATCTCGGCCGCGCGCACCGGCTGCAGGCCGCGCAGGATCGCGACCATCGGCAAGGCCGGCGGCCAGGTGGCGTGGGGATTGGTCGGGCTCATGGAATGTCCTCGGTGGCCAGCGCGCGCCAGGCGGCCCGCTGGATCTGCCGCGCGTCTAGCGTCTCCAGCCGTCGGCCGTGGTGACGGGCGCAGGCGGCGTGAAGGGCCGCCAGCGCGGGCTCGCCGATCAGGCGCACCGGTTCGCCGCGCGATTCGAGGCGTTGCGCGTCGGCCCATTCGGCGCCGATCAGCAGGCCGCTGACGTAGGCCGCCGCCGCGTCGGGCGCGAGCGCGCCCGTGACGACGCGGGCGCGCGCGCCGAACAGCGCGTGCGTGAGCGCCGGGCCCGCGGCCGCGGCGGCGACGCCGCGCAGGAATTCGGGATCGTCGGCGACGTCGGCGTGCTGCAGTCCGGCCGCGCCGTTCGACCCGGCCGCCTGCATCGCGCTGGCGAGCGTGCCGTGCTGGCGCAGCAGCGCGAACAGCTCGCCGGTCATGTAGGTCCGCAGCTCGGTGATTCGGCCGCGGTGCAGGCGCACCCATTTGCTGTGGGTGCCCGGAAGCACGTAGCAGCCGTCCGACGCGGCCGCGCCCAGCAGTTGCAGCGCGCCGTACAGCTGCGTCTCCTCGCCGCGCATCACGTCGACGTCGGAGGCGCCGCGCAGGCAGTAGCCGGGGACGATGAGCCAGCGCCGGTCGGCCGGCGCCTCGGCCACGCGCACCAGGTGGCGCGCGAGGTCGGACAGCGGCGTCTCGCCCTGCAGGTAGGGAACGGCCTGCCAGCCGATGGCCGCCCCCACCATGCCGGCCATCACCACCGGCAGCCCGGCGTCGGCCTGCGGCCATCCGCCGACGAGCGCCTCCAGCGAGGCGCGGAAGCGTCCGGCGCACGCGAGCGCGCCCTCGCCGTCCGCGCGCTCCGACAGCAACGTGCCGTCGGTGCCGATCAGGGACGCGCGCCGGTGGGTGGTGCCCCAGTCGATGCCGATGAAAGCAGCTTGCATGGTCGTGGTCGTGGGCGGGGCCGGCACGCGGCTGGCCCCGCCCGGGTCTTCAGAACCAGATCTCGACCTGGGCGCCGTAGGACACGGCGCTGGTCTTGTTCGACACGAAGCCGTAGTTGTTGTTGGTGTCGGCGGCCGCGGCCTTGTTGTAGTCCGCGTAGGTCACGTACAGGCGCAGCTCCGGGCGCTTCCAGAAGTCCGGGCCGGTGGACAGCGCCGGGCCGATGGTGACCTTGGTGACGTTCTCGGCCGCCGAGCCGTCCGGCTTCAGGCTGGAGTAGCCGATTTCCGTCAGCCACTTCAGGTTCTTGGTGATGCCCCACGAGCCGCGGCCGCC